>Ga0326732_1000001_pt1 | contig 140441 bp, 131 predicted proteins | sample MHFSIPfraction_4_FD_207644 | JGI IMG/M metagenome (GOLD analysis project Ga0326732, IMG submission 207644) | Lab enriched peat soil microbial communities from Michigan Hollow, Ithaca, NY, United States - MHF12FN SIP fraction | ecosystem: Environmental > Terrestrial > Soil > Wetlands > Peat...
TTTTTCGCAACAACACAAACCAACACACAAACAAGGAGTAACGATCGATGAAAAGATCAGCAAAGCTTCTGGCACTTGCAGTTGCACTTTTCGCAGGCTTCGGTGCCAGCACCGCACAGGCCGAAGGATTCAAGGTCGGCGCTGACGTTGTCAGCAGCTATGTCTGGAGGGGTACGGATTACGGCGATTCGCCGGCCATCCAGCCAACCCTGTCCTACACCTTCAAGAACGGTATCGCCGTGGGTGCCTGGGGCTCTTACGCCGTGACCGAAAACAACGGCGACCGCTACAAGGAAATCGACCTCAGCGTGAGCCTGCCTGTTGGCCCGTTCACCTTTGCAGTGACCGACTATAACAACAATCCTGAAGGCGCAAAAGCGTTTGATTTTTCAAACGACAGCTCGAACGTCGTAGAAATCAGCACGGCCTACGCTGCCGGGAACCTCTCCCTGCTGGCGGCAATCAACGTGGCTGGCCTCGAAGGCGCCGCGAAGAACGCCAAATACTGTGAAGCCAGCTACAAGGTCTACGATAAAGACGGTTACAGCGCAAAGCTGGTTGCAGGCCTTGGTAATGAAGACTACTATGGTGACGCCGAAGACAACCACGTTGCCCTGGTCAACACCGGCATCTCTGTTGCGAAGGACCGTTTCACCGGCTCTTTCATTTACAATCCTGATACCGAGAAGTCGTACCTCGTGTTCATGGCATCGTTCTGATAGTGTGTGAAGTTCTTTGTTCCTGTTAGGTTAAGACAACGAAAAAAGGAGCCGCGTGGCTCCTTTTTTCGTTTGTGGTATTTTTTTTACCATGGAAGAGCCGAGCTCCGGCTCGGCACGATTCAGACTTCCCTGCAGTCATCCTGAACAAAGCGTAGCGTAGTGAAGGATCCATGAATACTGGATTCTTCGACCAACTACGTTGGCCTCAGAATGACAAACATTCAGCAAACAGAATCGAGACGTTTCATTGACGAAGTAATAACCCGGATTGAACCCCTGGGCAACGTAAACCTCAGATCGCCTTTTCGTAGATCACATACTCCTTGTACGGTTTGCCGCCGATCACCTGCGCCAGTTTGCTCATGGCCTCATTCGACTTGAGCACCCAGCTCATCTCGCTGGCGAAGACGCCGTGCTTTCCGCCGTAATCGGCAATCCAGGTATTCAGAATGCTGTCGATCCCCTTGTTCCGGTATTCGGGCAGCACGCCCATCACGATGGTCCTGACCATGTTGATGTTTCGCTTGTACCAGAGGTATTTGACCAGCCCCCACGGGGTGAACGGGTTTCCGTTGACGTGCTTCAGCGCCTGGTTGATGTCGGGCAGGGAGAGCGAGAATCCTATCGTTCTTCCGTCACGGTCCTCGACGAAGTAGACGTAATGCGGATTGGCGATCGGCTTGAGGCTTTGGGCGAGGAAATCGAACTCCTTGTCGGTCATGGGCACGAAGCCCCAGTTCTTCTCCCAGGCCCCGTTGTAGATCTTCCGCATGTTCTCGATCTCATTGTCGAAGTTCTTCATGTCGAGCACGCGGACCGAGAGCCCCTCACGCTTCATCACATGCTGCGAGATGCGACGCAGCCGCTCGATGTCGATGAGCTTCTGGTCGATATACCATGCCAGCAGCTCCTGGGCGACCTTGTGTCCGGCGTTCCGGCAGAGGTCGTTGTAGTAGGGCGGGTTGTAGAGCATGAGAAACACCGGCGGGCTGTCGTAACCCTTGATGAGCATGCCGCACTGGTCGTTCATCGACGGGCTGACCGGTCCCCTCATGGCATCGAGCCCCTTGCTTTTCAGCCATATGGCCGCTGCTTCAAACAGCGCATCGGCGACTTTCTGGTCGTTGACGCACTCGAAGAAACCCCAGAATCCCACCTTGTCCTCATGGATCTCGTTGTGACGACGGTTCTGGATCGCGGCGATCGTGCCGACCATCGAACCGTCCTTCCAGGCGGTGAACATGGCGAGTTCTGCATGCTCGTAAAGCGGATATCGTTCGGTGTCAAGGGTCTTCATGTAGTCCGATATCACCGGCGGAACCCAGTTCCGGTTCAGTTCAGGATCATTACGGTAGACCTTCCAGGCGAACTTGATGAACTGCTTCCGCTCATGTTTCGTAACGACACGTCTGATTTCGATGCTCATGCAGGTTCAGGGATTTGGTGAAGTCATTTGAAGGCCTGGCCCGGCTTGAGGCCAAGAGCCTTGAGGATCCCCACCATGGGGCAGAATCCTGTGAATGACGACTGGAGAAGGTTCAGTCCGACAAAGCCGGTGAACCAGAGCCAGTTCAGATTATGATAGACAGAAAGCAGCACGCTGCACACAATGAAAAATCCGGCGATAGCGTATATGGCACGATCGATGTTCATGGCAAGAAACTGATTGAGATTCGTGGAAGTGATGCGCTCTATGCCCCTGTTGCGCTTCTCACCTGGCCCATGGTGCGCGCTCCTTCACGAAGCATCCTTGCGGTCTCGTCCCATGAGACGCACTCGTCCGTGATCGAAACACCGTACTTGAGGGAGCAGGGATCGACCGGAAAGGGCTGATTCCCCGAACAGATGTTGCTCTCGATCATGACTCCTGCAATGCTCGTGTTACCTGCCAGCTTCTGGGCGAGTACGTCTTCCCATACTTTCACCTGATTCTCGAACTTCTTGCCGGAGTTGGCATGGCTGCAGTCGACGATGAGATACTGGGCGAGTTCAGCCTTTTCGAGCTTCTTTTCGGCCATGGAGATACTCTCGGCGTCGTAATTGGGCCGGTGCGAGCCTCCCCGAAGCACCAGATGGCCGAACGGGTTTCCCTTTGTCGTGATCACACTGCTGTGCCCCTCCTGGTCGATGCCCAGGAAACTGTGCTGATGCATGGCCGAACGGATGGCATCTATGGCCACCTGAAGGCGTCCGTCGGTAGAGTTCTTGAAGCCCACCGGCATCGACAGGCCGCTGGCCATCTGGCGATGCGTCTGGGATTCGATGGTTCGGGCGCCGATCGCCGCCCAGCTGATCAGATCAGCCACATACTGTGGTGAAATCGGGTCCAGGAACTCCGTAGCCGTCGGCAAACCCAATTCGTTCAGCTCGATGAGGAGCTTGCGGGCATGGTAGAGGCCATGCTCGATATCGTAGGTATCGTTCAGATGCGGATCGTTGATGAAACCCTTCCAGCCGATGGTCGTCCTCGGCTTTTCGAAGTAGACACGCATGACGATGCAGAAATTCTCCGAAAGCTCGTCGCGAAGCTCCGAGAGACGAACGGCGTATTCCCGCGCCGACTTCATGTCATGGATGGAACAAGGCCCGACAATCACCAGAAGGCGATTGTCCCTGCCGGTGAGGATATCCTCGACCTCGCGCCTGCCGCGGCAGACGGTATCGGCTATATGATCGGTGACGGGCAGCTTTTCCTTCAGTGCCCGAGGCGATGAAAGCGTTATGATTCTTGAAACTCGTAAATCCTGTAACTGTTGCATTAGCGTTTACTCAGTAATGGCCATAGCCTTGAACTGTATTCGGTTACCGGCGATGACCGGATGTCGTCAGGTGTCTGGGTACAGCCTTTAAGATAATAAATCAACCATAATAATGGCACCCACCTCCTATAAATTCCCTTTCCGCAATACCTTCGGGTGCCGGGAATGAAACAGAAAGACCTGCCGTGCCGGCAGGTCTTTCTGTTCCTACAAAGAGGTAGTAAAACGGTCCCGATTATCGGCTTTTCATCCCTTGGTGAAGTCGATGTTGAGCCAGCCGTTGTCGAACGAAGCACCGCTGGATTCCAGACCGGCAAGGAAAATCGGAAGTGACACGATCTTCTGGTAGTCGCCGATGCGGATGGTCAGGTCATCGCCGAGCTTGAGAATTTTCGGCTCGAGGCCCATGCTCTCCATGAAGGGCAGCTTGACGCGAACCGTATAGTGGCCATCGGAGACCTTGCTGATGTTGATCGGGTCTTCCGTGAAGAAGATGTCGAGCGGATTGTCGTTGCCATACACCTTCTCGCCCACCCTGCGAAGCATCTCGATACCGACAACCTCATCGTCAAACAGCGGCACTTCGGCGATCGGGATAGGAGCGAAAGCGTCCTGGATCTGCTCGATGTACTTCTGCTGGATGGCACGCCATTTCTGGAAGTACGGGTCGGGGCTCTGGTCGGGCATGACGCGGTTGATGGTGATCCTGTCAACCGTGATGCCGTAGAGGTTCAGGTAGGTCAGCGCACGCATTGACTCCTTGATGACCATCTTCTCGGGGTTCATGACGAGGCGCATGGTGGTCTTGGTGCCGTCGGCAAGCAGGTCGATGATGCCTTCGGTCGAGGAGAACAGGTTGTCGACCTTTTCGTACACCTCTTCAGGAGCAACGAAGTCGTCGAGCTTCTTGACTCGCTTGGAAAGAGGCCGAATCATCGGCTTGACCATGTATTTCTCGACGTTGCGGATGAATTTGATGAACCAGCCGAAAGTTTCGGGCAGCGAAAGCAGCCTGAGGGTTTCTCCGGTCGGAGCGCAGTCGACCACAAGCAGGTCGTAACCGCTCTGATCTTCGTTGTAACGCTTGATATAGGAAAGTGAGAAAAGCTCTTCCATGCCGGGAAGCACGCCCATCTCTTCGGCATAGACGCCTTCGATGCCGCGTGATGCCATCAGGTGCGCGAAGTGCTCCCTGACGACGTCCCAGTTCAGGTTGAGGTCGCCGAATACGCTGACCTCCTGGCCCCAGAGATTGTCAGTGATCTGAACCGGAGATGGCCCCAGCTCGACATCGAGCGAGTCACCGAGGCTGTGTGCCGGGTCGGTCGACATGATGAGGGTCTTGTAACCCATGTCCGCAGCTTTGAGCGCTGTTGCCGCTGCAACCGAGGTTTTGCCGACGCCGCCCTTTCCGGTAAAAATGATATTACGCATACGTTGTTGTGGTTCCCGTTGAGTAGGTGGTTGAAGAAAGTTATTCGTCCCGCCGAAATCTTCGTGTAATGGTGCGTAAGAAATTGAATTGCAAAGATAACAAAAAACAGTCAATGACAAGCAGAACAAGTGATGATTTCACCGTACCATCCGGATTGCCGAAAAAAAGAGGCCCGGAAGCTGCAGAGGCCTATTTACCATGACGCTTGTGCTGGGAAGATGAGGCCTTGCGCCCTTTCGAAGCGGTCGCTTTCTTCGCCTTTCCCGACGATTTTTTAACCGTAGCTTTGCTCCTGCTCTTCGACGAGCCATGTCTTGCCGCTATGCCCCGGTCCTTTCTCCCTTTCGAATTCACCACCGAAGACTTGCCAGAACTATGCGCGCCGTTCGCCTTGAACACGATCAGATGCTGCCCCGGCTTCACCCGGCCGCTCTTCAGATCGTTCCAGTCGATCAACTGGCTGACAGGCACCCGGTATTTCCGTGCCACAAAGGCCAGGGTCTCCCCCTTTCTGACCACATGCTCCTTGCGGCCCCTGGTGGAGATGATCTCCTGGTCCTGACGCTCCTGGTTACGAACCATGGAATAGAGTTGCTCGCGCTCCTGGGCCCGCTCCGGGTGATAGGCATAGATATCCTGTTCCCTTTCGCGGAATGTCTGGGCATATTTCCTGGGCAGCCGGAGCATGTTCGGGCTTGAGACCGGCGACGGGATCAGGCCGACTTTGTACTGGGGGTTGAGAAACTTGAGATCGTCGACGGGAACGCCGAGGGTTTCCTGCAACTGGTCGAAGGTCAGCGCGTTGTTGACGGCAACCCTGTCGGTGTCGGTGTAGATATATCCGGGCTCCTGGGGCGTTATGTTATGCTCCCGGTAGTAGTTCATGATGTAGGTCACGGCGATGAACGCCGGAATGTACCCTCTGGTCTCCTGCGGAAGATAGGGCCAGATCTGCCAGTAGTCATGAGCTCCTCCTGATGCGCGGATAGCCTTTCTGACATTTCCCGCACCCGAATTGTAGGCCGCCAGCACCAGGAACCAGTCGCCGAAGGTCTGATAGAGGTCCTGCAGGTGTTCGCAGGCAGCTACGGTTGACTTGTAAGAGTCGTAACGATCTTCGATGAAGGAGGAGGACTGGAGTCCGTACATCCTCCCGGTCCCTCCCATGAACTGCCACAATCCCCTCGCGCCGGCACGGGAGACCGCCGTCGGGTTGAGCGCAGACTCCACGATGGCCAGGTATTTCATCTCCGTGGGAATGTTGTACTCGCGGAGCTTGTCTTCGAAGAGCGGAAAGTAGATTTTCGTGAGCCCGAGCACCTTGGCGACCGTCTTCCGCTTGTCGACGGCATAGACCCTGATGAATCCCTTGACATGTTCATTGTAGACGAACTTGAACTGGGATCTGCGGCCAAGTTCGGCAATCCTGGACGCATACACGGAGTCGCTGTACTGCGGAACAAACTGGCTGGGGAAAACCCCCCTCCCGATCCCGGTCGGAACGGGCTGGAAATTGTCTTCCTTGAAATAGGTGGTCGTGACGAGGCTGTCGAGTATCTCCGACACTTCTGAACGCCGGGCGGCGGTCCTTTCGCTGTCCTGATCATCTCCGCGTGCTGCAGGCGAGAACCCTGATACAAGCAAGAGCACGCCGAGACACGAAAGCCTGAACGGTAGAGAAATCTTCACAAGCCAAACCTGTTTAACAAGGGGAATAGCTTAAGCAACCTTGCATTCTTCATAAAAAATGTGACAGCTTGAACATAACCACACCAGCGGATTAATACAAAACCTTGTCGCTTTTTACAGGCTTGAGGGCCCTGTCAGGGATAGGAAACCTTCCAGAGAAACAGGCCGGAGGCTTCGACCGGCACCAGTCCGGGACGACGGGCGCCGCCGGTCAGCATCCGCTCGAATTCGGAGTCCGGAACCCTCCCTGTCCCTGATTCCACCATGCCGGCGACCAGGAACCGCACCATGCTCCTCAGGAACCGGTTGGCCGTGATCCTGAACACCAGGAACCTGCCGCACCGGTACCACCGGGCAGTGTGCACCGTGCATGCGGAGCTGTGCTGCTGCGGATCCTCCCTGGAGAAAGCCGTGAAATCGTGGGTACCGCAGAGGAGGCCGGCCTGCCGGTTCATGAGTTCAAGGTCAGGCTTCCCGTGGCTGCAGCCGGAGAACCGGCCATCGATGGCTGAGGGCTGTTCGATCAGAAAGTAGCGGTACTCCCTTGCGACTGCGCTGAAGCGGGCATGAAACCCAGGAGGCGCGAGCGTCGTCGAGATCACCCTCACCGAATCGGGAAGCAGCGAGTTGGTCGAATGCATGAGGCGCGGAAGGGGCATGGCCGATGCCGTGGCGAAGCTGGCAACCTGGCCTCTGGCATGTACGCCCCGATCGGTCCTGCCGGCGCCGTCGATCCTGACCTCCTCCTGGAGTATCCTGCAGAGCACCGACTCGATGGTCCCCTGAACCGTCTCCACTCCCGTGGACTGCCGCTGCCATCCCGAATATCCGGTACCGTCGTACTCGATATCGATCCTGACGCTCCTCATGGGTAACCTCGTAATACCTGATGCATCCCTGTTGTCCTTGTTGTCGTCTTTATAATAGTTATCTTCACGGGTTATCTACCTGAAAAACCGGCGAAAAGCTTGACTACACCATCACTCATCACTCTTCTTGAATCGCTCCGCTCGACCGCATGCAGGACCGGTTCAGGCACCTATGCCGTTCCTGACCTCTGGAAGAACGGCGCCACCGGCAGCTCGACTGTCGACCCATGGGATTACTTCGCCGGAATCGTCAGCGAAATCCTCTCCATTCCTGAAGATGAGGGGCTCGATCCTCTCGAAGCATCACCCGACTGGACTGCCGGGGCTGTGGTCTACAACCTGTTCGTCCGCCTCGGAACGGCCTTCGACCATGACGGCGACGGTTCGATCGGCACCTCACCCCTCCCCTGCGGATTCAGGGAGACCGGGACGCTGCTCAAAGCGATCGCGATGCTTCCCTACATCCTTCGGCTCGGCGTCAATACGGTCTATCTCCTGCCGCTGACGGTCATCGGCACCCAGAACCGGAAAGGGGCGCTCGGCTCCCCCTACGCGATCAAAAACCCGTACCGCCTTGATCCGACGCTCGACGAGCCGGCACTCAACCTGCCGCTCGAAACCCAGCTCGGTGCCTTTGTCGAAGCGGCCCACCGCATGGGCATGCGGGTGGTGTTCGAGTTCGTGTTCAGGACCGCTTCGGTCGACAGCGACTGGGCTGCCGAACATCCGGGCTGGTTCTACTGGATCCACGACGACGAAAAGCCTTACGGGCCGCCCGGCTTCAGCCAGGAGACCCTGGCCGAAATTTACGAAAAAGTCGACAAACATGACTTCCGCGCGCTTCCGGCGCCCGATGCAGCCTACCGCGACCGGTTCGTTCCGGCTCCGGATTCGGTCACGGCGAAGGATGGCGCCCTTGAGGGAAGGACGGCCGACGGCCGCGCCTGCCGGATCGCCAGCGCCTTCTCGGATTGGCCGCCTGACGATCGCCAGCCGCCATGGACCGACGTTGCCTATCTGAAGATGCACCGCCATCCGGAGTTCAACTACATCGCCTACAACACCATCAGGATGTATGACGAGGAGCTCGACCGCCCGGAGATGAAGAACGCTGCGCTCTGGGAGGAGATCGCCGGCATCATCCCCTGGTACCAGGAGCGCTACGGTATCGACGGCGCCATGATCGACATGGGCCACGCCCTGCCGCCGGCCCTGAAAGCGGCTGTCGTTTCCATGGCCCGCCGGTCCCGGCCGGACTTCACCTTCTGGGACGAGAACTTCGACCCTTCACCGAAGCTGAAGGAGGAGGGCTTCGATGCCGTGTTCGGCTCCCTGCCTTTCGTCATCCATGATGTCCAGTATATCAAGGGGCTCCTGAACTTCCTGAACAAGAACGGCGTAGCCATCCCCTTCTTTGCGACCGGCGAGAACCACAACACGCCACGGGTCTGCCACAACCTCGCGGGCCAGCTTGCGGGCCGGCGGCGGGCGCTCTTCCTCTTCACGCTCGGCGCTGTCCTTCCGGCCATGCCCTTCATCCATTCTGGGATGGAGCTGTGCGAGTGGCATCCGGTGAACCTCGGGCTGAACTTCACCGACGAGGACCGTCTCCGCTTCCCGTCCGAGACCCTTCCGCTGTTCAGCCCCGGCGCCTTCGACTGGAAAAACGGCAACGGCCTCGATCCCCTGTGCACGGAGATCCGCAGGATCATCGATATCAGGAGCCGCTACCTGGAGCTTATCAGCTGCGGCGACAAGGGCTCGATCCTCCAGCCCTACATTTCCGACCCGGCGCTGCTCGTCGTGATGCGGAAATCTTCCGGAAAATCGCTTATTTTTGCCGGCAACAGCAACATGCAGGATGGCCTGCATGGCAGCATGGAGTTCGAACAGCCCTCGATGGTGCTGAAGGACCTCATCAGCGGACGTCAGCTCACGGTCGAAAGCAACCGGCTCGAACTCGATTTCGAACCCGGCCAGTGCTATCTGTTCGAGCTGCCCGCCGCGCCTGACCAAGACAACCAGTAATCCGTTTTCCAGCAAACCATCAAAACCACCATCACCATGTCACTTCTCGTAGTAGGCTCCATGGCGTTCGATGATATCGAAACCCCCTTCGGCCGTTCCGACAACACCCTCGGCGGCTCCTCGACCTATATCGCCCTTTCGGCGAGCTACTTTACCGATCCCATCCGCATGGTCGGTGTCGTCGGCTCCGATTTCGGCGATGAACAATTCGGGGTGCTCCATGCAAAGAACATCGACACGAAAGGGGTCCAGGTGGTTGAAGGCGGCAAGACTTTCCGCTGGGCCGGACGCTACCACTACGACATGAACACCCGCGACACGCTCGACACGCAGTTGAACGTGTTCGCCGATTTCAATCCCCACATCCCTCAGCAGTATCGCGAGTCGAAATTCGTCTGCCTCGGCAACATCGACCCCGAGCTTCAGGTCAAGGTGCTCGACCAGATCAACAAGCCCGAGCTGGTCATCTGCGACACCATGAACTTCTGGATAGAGGGAAAACCCGAAGAGCTGAAAAAAGTACTCGAGAGGGTTGATGTCTTCATCGTCAACGACAGCGAGGCCCGCCTCCTGAGCGGCGACCCCAACCTGGTCAAGACCGCCCGGATGATCCGCAACATGGGGCCGAAGACCCTGATCATCAAGAAAGGCGAGCACGGCGCCCTGCTCTTCACGGATAACGGCATTTTCTCCGCCCCGGCCTATCCCCTGGAGTCCATCTTCGACCCGACCGGCGCAGGCGACACCTTTGCCGGCGGCTTCATAGGTCATCTCTCCCGCTGCGGGGAGATCAACGAGACGGAGATGCGGCGGGCCGTGCTGTACGGCAGCACCATGGCCAGCTTCTGTGTGGAGCAGTACGGACCCGACAGGATGAACGACCTCGAACTGCTCGAGATCGAGGACCGCTATCAGAGCTTCCTTGACCTGTCTCGCTGCGGGGAATAAGAAGAACAGGTCGTGCTGTTCCAATAGATCGTATGGGTCTTACGGGTCTTATGGGAGTAATTCAAAATTCCTATTTTGACCTATACGACCCATATGACCTGTTCTTTCAGAACTCTCAGGAAAGTACAACACCCACCAACCACCCGAGACCCCTAAGAAATGGCGCAACTGACCTTTCTCGACTGGGCGTTCATCGCCGGATACATGCTGCTCACCCTTGTAGTCGGGCTCTATTTCTCCTCGCGTGCCTCTGAGAATGTCGGAGAGTTCTTCCTCTCCGGCCGTCAGCTTCCCTGGTGGATCGCCGGTACCGGCATGGTTGCCACGACCTTCGCCGCCGATACGCCGCTCGCGGTAGCCGGCTTCGTGGCAAGGAACGGCATAGCCGGCAACTGGATCTGGTGGACCTTCGTTTCGGGTGGCATGCTCACGGTGTTCTTCTTCGCCCGGCTCTGGCGGCGTGCCAACATCCTGACCGACCTCGAGTTCATCGAATTGCGCTACAGCGGCAAAGCGGCCACCTTCCTCAGGGGCTTCAAGGCGGTCTATTTCGGCCTCTTCATCAACGCCGTGATCATCGGCTGGGTCAACCTGGCCATGTACAAGATCATCAGGATCATGATACCCGGCCTGAATCCGGAGATCGCGATCGTCTCGCTCGTCCTGTTCACTGCGGTCTATTCGGGTATGTCCGGACTGTGGGGCGTCTCGATCACCGATGCCATACAGTTCCTCATCGCCATGGGAGGATGCATCGTGCTGGCCGTGCTGGCCGTGAACTCTCCCGCCGTGACCTCCGCCGGCGGCCTGAAGCACGCGCTTCCGGGATGGATGTTCGATTTCTTCCCCTCATGGACTTCGTCTGCGGCATCCGGCATCCCGGGTCAGGCCTATGCCCTGCCCTTCGCCTCGTTCGCGGCCATGGCCTTCGTCCAGTGGTGGTCGTCGTGGTACCCCGGATCGGAACCCGGCGGCGGAGGCTATATCGCCCAGCGCATGATGAGCGCGAAGGATGAAAAGCACTCGCTCCTGGCCACGCTGTGGTTCACCATCGCCCACTACTGTGTCCGCCCCTGGCCCTGGATCATCGTCGGCCTGGTGAGTATGGTGATGTTCCCCAACCTGCCGGCCAACCAGAAGGAGGACGGGTTTGTACACGTCATGAACGCCGTCTTGCCGCCCGGCCTGAAAGGCCTGCTGATAGCAGCCTTCCTGGCGGCCTACATGTCCACCCTTTCGACCCACCTCAACTGGGGAACGAGCTACCTGATCAACGACTTCTACAAGCGCTTCCTCAAGACCGACGGCGACGAGCGGCACTATGTGCTCGCGTCGCGGATGGTCACCGCGCTGACGGCGATGTTCGCGCTCTTCATCACCTTCTTCGTCCTCCAGACCATCACCGGAGCGTGGGAGTTCATCATCCAGTGCGGCGCCGGCACCGGCTTCGTGCTCATCATGCGCTGGTTCTGGTGGCGCCTCAACGCCTGGTCGGAGATCACCTCCATGGTGGCGCCGATCGTGGCCTACACGGCGATCACGCTCTTCACGAAGATCGCCTTCCCCGAAACGCTCTTCATCATCGTGCTGTTCACCATCGCCTGTACGCTCGCGGTCACCTGGCTCACCCCCCCGACCGAGCTGTCGAGGCTCGAGTCCTTCTACCGGACCACCAGGGTCGGCGGCGTTTTCTGGAAGCCGATCGCCAGCAACCTGCCCGATGTCAAGGCAGACACCGGTTTCCCCGCCCTGTTCGCGGACTGGTTCTTCGGCATCGTGCTGGTCTACGCCATGCTGTTCGGCACCGGCAAGCTGATCTTCGGCGAGACCGGGGCCGCAATGCTTTACTACGCCGCGGGGGCCGCCGCCGGATTCATGATCTACCGCGACCTTTCGCGCAGGAACTGGAAGACCTTCGATTGAGATGGAGCCTCCGCTGACCCTCGTGCTCGCCTCGCAGTCCCCCAGGCGGAAAGAGCTGCTCTCGCTGGCCGGCTACCCGTTCGAGACGGTGTCAGCCGACATCGACGAGACCTTCGACCCGCGGCTCACACCGGAAGAGAACGTCATGGAGATATCAGTCAGGAAAGCCGAGGCCACGCTGGAGATGCTCGCCGGACCGGAGCGGTCGGTCATCCTCGCCGCCGACACCACGGTCGTGCTGGACGGCACCCCCCTCGGCAAGCCACTCGATGCCGCCCATGCCTTCGATATGCTCTCCAGGCTCCAGGGGCGCTCGCACGAGGTGCTCACCGGTTTCACGGTGCTCCATGGTGATCGGCGAGTGACCGGGTGCGCGAGAACCGTCGTCGTATTCGAGCCGATCGCCGAGGCGGAGATCCGCCGCTACATCGACACCATGAAGCCGTTCGACAAGGCTGGATCCTACGGCATCCAGGACCCGCTGCTCGCCTGTTACGTCCGCGGGATCGAGGGGTGCTACTACAATGTCGTCGGCCTGCCGGTCTCCAGGGTCTGCGCGGCGCTGAAGCCGTTCTTCCAGGCAAACCGATGATGCCATGAGCGCAAACCCGGTGCTCGTGATCCTCGGCCCGACGGCATCCGGAAAATCGGAACTCGCCTTCAGGGTTGCCAGGGAAACCGGAGGAGAGATCATCTCGGCCGATTCACGGCAGATCTACCGTGGCATGGACATCGGCACTGCGAAACCGCCAGGGGAGATGCTCGACGCCGTCCGCCACCACTTCATCGACGAAAAGGAGGTCGGCGAGCCGTTCAGCGCCGGCGATTTCGCGACAGAGGCCCTGGAACGTATCGCGTCGCTCTCGGCACGAGGGGTCCCTGCGATCGTCGCCGGCGGTTCGACGCTTTATCTTGAAGGCCTCCTGAAGGGCTTCGCCGACCTTCCTCCGGCTGACCAGGAGATCAGGGCGCGCCTCAGGCACGAGCTGGATATGCATGGCCCGGAATCGCTTTACCGGAGGCTCGAGGCGCTTGACCCCGAACAGGCGCTGACCCTCGATCCGACAAAAACCCATCGGCTCATCAGGAGCCTCGAGATCATCGAAATCACCGGAACGACCGTCACCGCCCTCCGGCATGAGACGACCGCCGGAAGAAACAGTCCTGAGTTCCTTGTCGTCGGTCTCGACATGCCCCGTTCCATGCTGTATGAAAAAATCGATCTCAGAAGCTCGGAGATGATCCGTTCGGGCCTTGTCGGAGAGGCTCGCCGCCTCTACGACGAGTACCTGACGCAAATCCGGGAAGAGTCGTTGAACGCCCTGCTCACCGTTGGCTACCGCGAAATCTTCGATTTCTTCGAAGGCCGTTGCGACCTCGAGACGGCCGGGGCCATGATTGCCCGGCATACCCGCAATTATGCAAAACGCCAGTTGACTTTTTTCAAAAATAGGCTTAATGTTGAGTGGGTGGATTCCCCATTGAATGAACCCGATCTTGCCGGGCTGACGCAAAGTCTCAGCCGCAGGATTTCGTAAAGAGGGCGATGATGCAATGAATGCCGTCATGAACGAAAGTCCGGCAACCGTGTTCGATCACCTGACCTCATCTACCGGATTCAGGCAGCCGCCAGGTTCTTCATCAATAGGATCCCGTTGCACACCAAGGTGTTAAACAGCAGTATCAGCAATGAAACATTCCGTATCTACCCGCAAGGAACTGACCATCCTCAAGCTCGAGGAGGTCGTCTTCGATGTCCGTCACGCCGACTGGTTCAGGGAAACGATCGACCGGCTCGTCAGCAGGGACAACAGCAGAAACCTGATCATCGACTTCTCCCAGGTCAAGGCCATCGACTCCTGCGGTATCAGTTCGATGCTGCTCGCCCACCAGCTTGCGAACCAGTCAGAAGGACTCGCCATCTTCGTTTCGCTCTGCCAGCAGATCAAGGACCTGCTCAAGCTCGCCAGCCTCGACAAACAACTCTACATCTTCTCATCGATCAACGAGGTCATGACCCTCATCGAGCCCGCGCTCAAGGAGAAACGCTCGCACCGCGCCAAGTCCCATGCGACACCTTACGACCACCACGACGAGATCGTGGACGAAATAGAGCTCCTGCCAGAAGAGGTGTTCGAAAGTGAATCATTCTCCGACCTGATCGATGAGCACATCGATGACTCGATCGACGAGCAGCCGGTGAGTGCCGAAGAGAAAACGTCCGATGTCGAACCTGCTCCGAAAAAACGCGGTCGACCGAAAAAGAACCCTCAGCCGGACACAGGAAAATCCAAAGCCGGACAATGAACCTCCCCGGCTGGCACACCATAGGACGCATAACCCCCCAAAACGAACGGTGAGCGGATCATTGCTCCGGTGATGAAAAGTATCAGCCAGGTTTGCCTCGGTTTGTCTTTCCGGTCCCGACCTGTCGGGAGAACAATCCATGACCTGTCGATCAAATAGCAGATGTGTCCTTCATACGGCCACGCCTCAAGAGAAGCGTAGCTTCCGATGCAATCGGAATGACCGCTGCCTGACTAGCGTCCCTTTGTGACCTGTTGCCGCCGAAGTAACAATCAAGCCCGCCTTCCGATGCCGCTTCCTCTTCAATCCACCTCGGCCCTCGTGACGGCGGGCACCGGCATACTGCTCTGGATCGCCGAAGGAGTCCTCCCCTTCTTTCGCGGACGGGTCGCGAGAGCCGCCCATGCGGCCGGAAATCTCGGCATCGCCGCCACAAACCTGATCATCATCCTTCCGTCCGGCATCGCGACATCCGCCATCCTTCAGAGAACAGGAAGCCTCTACAGCGGCCTTCACGGCACCGGGCTCGGAACCATGAACGAGTCGATCATCATCATCCTGCTGCTCGACCTCTGGATGTACCTCTGGCACCGCCTCAATCATGAAGCCCCGCTGTTCTGGCGGTTCCATTCCGTGCACCACAGCGACTGTCAGCTCGACGTCACCTCCGCATGGCGATTCCATCCCGGAGAGATCCTCTTCTCCGAACTCTTCCGCCTGCCGTTCCTTGTGCTCATCGGCGCCGGCACGACCGAACTCCTGCTCTACAATCTCCTCATGACGCCGGTCATCGAGTTCCACCACAGCAACATCCGGGTTCCCGAGCTGATGGACCGGACGCTCCGCGCCATCATCCCGACGCCACTCCTGCACCGCATCCACCACTCGCCCCTCAGGAGAGAGCATGACACCAACTTCGGAGCCATGCTCTCTCTGTGGGACCGGCTGTTCGGCACCCTTCTCGTCAAGCCCCTCATCCCGACGACGCCGATCGGCCTCGAGGGCGAAAGCGCCCCGGAGATGCAGCGCTTCGGTTCGCTGCTGAAAAAGCCGTTCCGTACTTCCCGCCCACTCTGAAACCGCGTATTCGACAAAGCTGAAATTTCAAAGAACTTTTATTGTCAATCTTCAGGTTACCCAAAAGTAGGAGTTCCCATGTTCCCCCGGACATGTTCCCCCGGAAACCTGACACACTCGACATGATTGACAACATCTTCAGGAAAAGCTTCGAGGAGCTTATCGGCAGCGCGTCCATAACTGTGGACGGCAAAAAGCCCTGGGACATCAGGGTGCACGATCCCCGACTCTACAGCAAAGCCATGCTTCAGGGAAACCTCGGACTTGGTGAATCCTACATGGATGGATGGTGGGATTGCGACGACCTCGAGTCGCTGTTCTTCCGCCTCCTTTCGGCAAACGTCGGACGAAGGCTCTTCACCCTTTGCGGAACGGCCGGTGCCATGGCGGGGCTGCTCTTCAACCTCCAGAAGCCCTCACGTGCGTTCACCGTGGGCACGAGCCATTACGATGCAGGCAACGACCTGTTCAGGGCCATGCTCGACCCGATGATGATCTACAGTTGCGCCTACTGGAACGGAGCGACCAGCCTCGAAAAAGCCCAGGAGAACAAGCTTCGGCTCGTGTTCGACAAGCTCGATATAAAGCCGGGAATGAAGGTGCTCGACATCGGATGCGGCTGGGGTGGCGCCGCGAAGTTCGCGGCCGAAAATTACGGAGCCGAGGTGGTCGGCGTCACGGTATCAAAAGAGCAGGCCGATCTGGCCAGGGATGTTTGCAGGGGACGGAACGTCGAGATCCGGTTGACGGATTACCGTGAGCTCGAGGGCTCCTTCGACAGGATCTTCTCACTCGGCATGATCGAACATGTCGGGTACAAGAACTACCGGACTTTCTTCAGGACGGCCCGTCGCTGCCTGAAGCCCGAAGGTCGGTTGCTGGTACAGACCATCGGCGTGAACGAACCCTCTTCGTGCACCGACCCTTGGATCAGCAAATACATCTTCCCGAACTCGATGATCCCCTCAGCCAGCCAGATCGCCCCCGCTTATGAACACAGCTTCGTGCTTGAGGACTGGCACACCTTCTCGTTCGACTACGCCCTGACGCTCAGGGCCTGGCACCAGAACTTCACCCACCGGTGGCCGGAACTGAAGGCGACCTACGACAGCCGGTTCTACCGAATGTGGCGCTACTACCTCCTGAGCTGCGCGGGAGCCTTCAGGGCGCGGGCCATCCAGTTGTGGCAGGTGCTGCTCACCCCTTCGGGAGTCAGAGGAGAGTTCCGGGTGCCGCACGATCCGGTGTCGTTGCCGCTGTTCAGGGATAGAGAAAACGGTCCGGCCACGAGGAGTCGAATCTCCGAACTTCGACGCTGGCAGCTTCGAGAATCTCCCCGATCGGGCGCTGCTCCTGAATCATGAGCCGATACCTGGTGGTGCCGGCAAGGCGGTCGAAGAATTCGGCATGGCGCGACAGACCCAGTTCCTGGGGGTAAAGCTTCTGCAGCGTGAGCAGCAGGGCCGTGGAGGTCATGAATGGGTCGAACAGGGAGCGGTCAGAAACCCGGAGCCGGATCCCCTTGCAACGGCGTCCTGCGAACTTGCTCGATGAAGGGGTGAAACGTGCTGCCTTGACCACAACCCCCGGCAGATCATAGCCGTCGAGCGCCGCTTTCACCGCCCGGCCATCGATGAACGGCGCGCCGATCATGCCGAAAGGGGCTTCGGTGCCGCGCCCTTCGCTGACGTCGGTCGCCTCGATCATCACCGTCGAAGGGTAGAGAATAGCCGTGTCGAGGTCACGGATGTTCGGCGATGGGGCGACGAACCTGAACCCTTCGAGTTCGTCGGCAAACTTCCGGCGGCTGTACCCCCTCATCCTGACAACCTTGAGCTTAAGATCGGGAAACCTGGTTTTCTGCAGCCAGAGAGCGATCTCTCCGACGGTCATGCCATGCACGAAAGGAATTCCTGCCGCGCCCACGAACGATGCCTGCGAGGGCTCAAGCACGAAGCCCCCTTCCGGAAGCGGAGCTATCGGATCAGGCCGATCGAAGACAACGAAGGTGACGCCCTCCGACGCACAGGCCTCCATGGCAAGTTTCATGGTTGAGATGTAGGTGTAGCATCTGGTGCCGACATCCTGCAGGTCGAAGGCCAGGACATCGATCCGTTTGAGCAGTTCGGCTTTCGGCTTCCTTGATGCTCCGTAGAGGGAATAGACCTTCAGCGAATCCGAGATGAGCGTATTGCCCACCTCCTCGCCTGCGGCGCCTTTAAGGGTGAACCCGTGTTCGGGGGCCATGATGAACTTCAGGTCGATGTCCCGCCTGATGAGCACCCTCCATGACGGCTCTCCCCCGACGCTGAGCGCCGCGGCATTCGTGATGAGCCCGACCCGCTTGCCGACGAAGCTCTTGCTGGTGCAGGGACCCGTCCCCGAGGCGATCATGTCGATCCCGTAGCGGAATGGTGAAGCATCGGCCCGGGAGATCGGGCAGAGCAGAAGGAGAAAGATGGAGACGATTCTTGCGTGTGACTTCATACCGCAGGAGTGGTGGTTTCTGTTTTGAGGCCGTTCGGAATTGCATGCCGATACCTCAAAATAGACATAAAAAAAACCGCACAACATGGCGCGGTCTTTTTTATTAGTGGTGGGGACAGGACTTGAACCTGCAACCTTCGGGTTATGAGCCCGACGAGCTACCAATTGCTCCACCCCACGATGTTATTGTCCACTAATGTAGTACAATTACCATTAACAACAAACAATTATTGCACCGAGTTCCCGACAATGTCGTCTCCCTGGGGTTCGAGCACGAACAGTTGTCCGTCACGGCCTTCCACGGCGAGGATCATCCCCTGGGAGAGCTCCCCCCTGATGGTGCGGTCAGCCAGGTTGGCCACCAGCACGACCTGCTTGCCGACCATCTCTTCAGGCTTGTAGTGCTGTGCGATGCCGGAGAGCACCTGACGCTCCTCGGTTCCTACCTGGAGCTTCATCTTCAGCAGCTTGCTCGCCTTTTTGACCGGCTCGCATTCGAGCACCCGGGCCACGCGCAGGTCGACTTTCTGAAAATCGTCGAAACTGATCTCGGGCTTGAAGATCATCCGCTCCTTCTCTGCGCCCGCCTCGCGGCGTTCGGCCTCTTCAAGCAGTGCTTCGATCTTCTTCAGTTCGGGATCGATATCCTTCTGTTCGATCTTCGAAAAGAGGATTTCCGACTCTCCCGAAAGCCGGTGCCCCTTCTGCAGGCCCGGCTCGAAAGCTGTCTGCCATACCGGCTCCCCTGACGCCGCCAGCGCGTCGATCGTGCCCTCAAGGCCGAGCATCCGCCAGATGCGGTTGCAGGTCTCGGGAATGACCGGATAGAAGAGCAGCGCAAGCGTCCGGCAGAGGTTCAGCGACACGGTCATGGTGTGGGCCGCGGCGTCACGGTCGACCTTGATCATCTTCCAGGGTTCACCCTCGGTGAGGAACCGGTTGGCGAACCGGGCTATCTCCATCGACAGGGAGACGGCTTCTCGGAAGTGAAAGCCTTCGTAGGCCTCTTCGAACTTCCTCCGGGTGTCATTCCAGTCCATGCCGAGGCTGCTCCACTCCTCGAGCCTGAGGTCGCAGGGCACCTCGCCGTCGAACCGCGAGTTGGTGAAATCGACCGAGCGCTTGATGAAGTTGCCGAGTGTGTCGGCGAGCTCTCCGTTGGTACGGTTCTGGAAATCGCTCCAGCTGAAATCGGAGTCCTTGTTCTCGGGGTAGTTCATGGCGATGCTGTAGCGCAGCGTGTCGGCCGGAAAGCGGTCGAGGAACTCGCCGAGGTAGACCGCGTAGTTGCGCGACTTGGAGAACTTGCGCCCCTCGAAGTTCATGAACTCGGAAGCCGGCACGTTGTCCGCAAGCTCGTACCGCCCCTCCGTCCGGCCTTCGTTCCAGGCCATGAGGATCGCCGGGAACATCAGTGTGTGGAAAACGACGTTGTCCTTGCCGATGAAATTGACGATCCGGGTGTCGGAGTCCTGCCAGTACTTCGTCCAGCGGCCGGGATCACCCTGGAGTTCGGCCCACTCCTTCGTGAAGGAGATATAGCCGAGCACGGCATCGAACCAGACGTAGAGCACCTTGCCTTTCGCCTCCTCTGCGTCGAGGGGCAGCGAGATACCCCAGGAGAGGTCCCTGGTGATCGCCCGGTCGGCCAGCCCCTGGTTGAGCCAGGTCCGCGAGTAGTTGACCACGTTCGGCCGCCACGATTCGCTGTGCCCCTCGACAAATGCCTCGAGCTGCTTCTGGAACCTGCCGAGCGGGAAATACCAGTGAAGGGTTTCGCGCAGTTCCGGGGTGGCGTCGGAAAGCTTGCTCTTCGGGTCGATCAGCTCGAGCGGGCTCAGGTGGGTGCCGCACTTCTCGCACTGGTCGCCGCTGGCCTCCGGACTGCCGCACACCGGGCAGGTGCCGGTCACGTAACGGTCGGAGAGGAACCGTCCCGCCCCGGTGTCGAAGAACTGCTTGTCGGCCTTCCTGATGAATATCCCCTTGCGCTCGATTTCGAGGAAGAATTCCCTCGCGGTCTCATGATGCTTTTCGGAGCTGGTGCGTCCGTAGTAGTCGAACGAGATGCCGCAACGGCTGAAGGCGTCGGCGTTCATGGCGTGATACCGGTCCACCACGTCCTTGGGCGTGATGCCTTCGCGATCCGCCGTGATCGTGATGGGCACGCCGTGCTCGTCCGAACCGCCGATATGGATCACCTCCTGGCCGCACAGCCTCTTGAACCTGACGTAGATATCGGCCGGAAGGTAGACTCCGGCGAGGTGCCCGAGATGTACCGGACCATTGGCGTAAGGCAGGGCTGTGGTGACGAGGGTTCTCTTGAACATATTCGGCATGGACTCTTGCAGATCGGTTGAATGGTGAACTGTTGTATCGGTGCGCCCCTGTCGTCAGGGGGTGCTCTCCCGGCCGCCGCAGGCGGTCTTGGCAGCTATCGAGTTGAACTGGTCGAGGGAGAGGCGGCGCTTCTGGCCACCGTTCTGATAGCGGATCCAGATGCTTTTCTTCTGTGGATCGACACCTTCAACCACGGCGGTCTCGCCCTCCCTGGTCGTCAAGATGTCACCGACCGACGGCCATCCGTTGTTGCGGCAGGCGTGGCCTTTCTGTGCTCCTTTCGAAAAGCTGAGGCAGCACTTGGGCCGGTTGCACAGGCCGATGGTGTTGAATGAGTGGTTGTCGGCGCCGGGCCCTTCCTGAATCTGCGGCTTCTCGGCGAACGGGTTGGCATGGATCTTCTGCATCCAGCTCGAACAGCAGAGCACGCAGCCGCAAGGCCCCTGGGTATTGGCCCGTCGGGCCTCCTCCCGCGTGGTGATCTGCACCATCTGGATCCTGGCCTTGAACTCCCCGGCAAGGTCGCGCACGAGGCCGCGGAAATCGACCCTGTGCGTGGCCGTGTAGTAAACCGAAAGCTTCTGCTGGTCCAGCCGCAGGTCGATGTCCACCAGCTTCATGTCGAGCTTGTGACGCTCGATCCTTCTCTGGCAGGCCTCCCTGATCTCAGGCTCCCGGGCCCGGATTTCGGTGAATTCGCGTACGTCGTTCTCGTCGGCGCACCGGAGGATCGTCGGCAACGCCTCTCCGGCCCCCTTGAGGCTCAGCTTCTTTCGTGCGATTCGCCCCGAGGAGTAGATGATGCCGAAATCATACCCGCCATCCGCTTCGAGGATGACCGGTTGTCCGATAGCCAGCTGCTCGCCGGCAGGGTTCACAAAAAACTCCCGGCGACACCCCTTCATCTCGACCTCGAAAACCGGTGCACCGGACTCATCCGGTTCTTCGCCATAGAGCTCCGACGCCTGCTCATGCAGGATCTTCGAAAGCTTCAGCCTCACCTTCGCATTATCGCCCAGCAGACAGCTGCATATGACCGTGCTCATAGATTCTTGTCCTTTTTATCGCCCCTTGACCAAACCTGGACCGGGAGCTCTCCGGCGAGACAGGATCGGCAGGAACGCCTTTGTACTTTTCTGAAAACGTCCCGCTGCATTTACACAACAGCGGATTGTCAATGACCATCCGGGGTTTTCTGAACCGTTCGGGGTCGAATATAGCTTCTCATCCTCTCAACACGCCGGTTGACCGACTCGGCCCCCCTGACGAGGGTCTCGAAACCATCGAGCCGACGCTCCGTCACCAGCATCTTCACCTCGTCGAGATGCGCCTCAGTTGACCCCTGCATGAAGCCGGTAAGGGCGTCCAGCCCTTGCCAGGAGGCTTTGGTCATGAGGTCAGGCCGGCGGAAGGAGAGCAGCAGCTCCGGCTTCTGTTCTTCAAGATATTCAATACGGCTGACAACTGAAACAAGGTAAAGCTTCCCGGTGCTGTTCAGAACACGATCGACGATGCCTGCCGTTCCCCTGAAAAACAGGAGGGGGCGCTTGTCGACGTGTTCGATCACTCCCTGCGGAAAGATCCAGAGGGCATTCTGGCGATCGGAGGGTCCGACAAGGCACCCGGCTGCGTAGTCGAGGGTCTGGATCGCGCTGCGTGCGTTGTTGCGGTCGATCGAGAATGCGCCGACGCGGGTGAAGAAGCGGTGCTTTTCGAGCTGCGGACGCTCGATGATGATGAAGAGGTTCTGCCGGAAATACCGTTCGGTGCACAGCTGGGACCAGAAGCCGTCCCACCAGTAGGCGTGGTTGCAGTAGAAGATCACCGGCACGCCGGGATCCATGGCCGGCAGTCCGGGCGGCATCTGCACCCTAAGGGAGTGGAAATGACGCCTGAACTGCCGGCGGGAGTACCATCCGAACCAGCGTGTATAAGCCCAGCTTCGGCGAACCTTCAGCATGGGCGGCGGTTACTGGAACGCCTTGCGGATGCGGTTGACCGCCTCCTGTAGCTCCTCGATCGAAGCCGCATAGGAGAGGCGCAGGTTCTCGGGAGCGCCGAACGCGTCGCCGGGAACGGTAGCCACGAAATGCTCCTTCAGCAGGTACTCGGCGATGTCAGCGGAGTCCTTCATGACCTTGCCGCCGAAGCTCTTGCCGAGCAGCCCCTTGATCGAGGGGAAGATGTAGAAGGCCCCTTCCGGGAGCGTCGTCTGTATGCCCGGAATGCTGTTCAGTTCCCTGAACATGAAGTCGCGGCGCTTCTCGAACTCCAGGCGGCGCTCCTCGACGATCGACTGGTCGCCGTTCAGCGCGGCCACGGCGGCCTTCTGGGCGATGGAGTTGGCGTTGGAAGTGGTCTGCGACTGAATCTTGTCGCAGGCGTCGATGATCCATTTCGGTGCCGCCAGGTAGCCGATCCTCCAGCCGGTCATCGAATAGCTCTTCGAGGTGCCGTTGCTGACGATCACCCAGGGCTTCATTTCGGGAATCCTCGCCGGTGAGAAGGGTCGCACATCGCCGTAGACGATCATGTCGTACATCTCGTCGGAGACCACGAAGATCTCCTTCCCTTCGACCACCTGCATGAGGGCGCGCACCTCGGCTTCGCTGTACACGGCCCCGGATGGGTTGGACGGCGAATTGAGCACCAGCATCCTGGTGTTCGGTGTGATCGCCGCCTCGAGCTGCGCAGGGGTCAGCTTGTAACCGGCCTCAAGCGTGGTCTCGACGATAACCGGGGTTCCCCCGGCAAGCCGGACCATCTCCGGAAAGCTCACCCAGTACGGGGCGGGCACGATCACCTCGACGCCCTCCTGGCACAGTGCGAGGAACGCGTTGGCGAGCGTCTGCTTGCCCCCGTTGCTGACAATGATCTCATCCTCGCGGAACTCGAGCCCGTTGTCGCGGGAGAGCTTCTGCACGATGGCTTTCTTCAGTTCGGGTATGCCGGCGTTGGCCGTGTAGCGGGTGAAACCGGATTTGATGGCATCGATGCCGGCCTGGCAGACGTTCTCCGGGGTCGGGAAATCGGGCTCGCCGGCCGAAAGACTGACGATGTCCTTGCCTTCGGCCTGCATCTTCTTGGCCAGGCCGGTGATCCTCATCGTCTGGGACTCCTGCATGCTCAGGACCCGCCTGCTCAGATATTTTTCAGGACTTGCTGCACTCATCGTGTATGGTATTGATTTGGTTGTATCGGATTGAAGTTCATGATCGTCTCTTTGCTTCCTCGCGTTTCGTCGCGAGCATCTCCAGCACATAGGGATGGACGAACTTGCAGACGTCCCCTCCCAGCATGGCCACCTCCCGGATGATCGAAGAGGCGACATAGGTGTATTTGACGTTCGGCATCAGGAAAACCGTGGTCACTTCCGGGTAGAGATGCCGGTTCAGGAGCGACATCTGAAACTCATACTCGAAATCCTTGACCTGGCGCACCCCCCTGACGATGGCCTTCGCGCCGAGCTGACGCGCGTAATCGGCCAGCAGGCCGTCCTGGAGCACGTCGACGCTCACGTTGGGAAGCTCGCGCACCACCTCCCTGATCATCGTAAGACGCTCGTCGACCGAAAAGAGGGTGCTCTTCTGGCTGTTCTCGGCCAACACAACATCGACCCGGTCAAAAATGTTCAGCGCGCGCTCGAGCACATCGAGATGTCCATTCGTGAACGGGTCGAAAGTACCGGGATAAATGGCTTTGTTGCTCATGGCGATGGGACTCGGGTGAAGAAAGAGACTCGCGTCGTGCCGTAGTCCTTGTGGAACATATATCCCGGATGTGACGAGAAGTCATGGCTCGCATGATGCTCCACGAGGAGCAGCCCCTCGTCGGCAAGCAGGCGGCCGCTGACGATGGAACTCACGAGAAAACCGTAATCTTCCCACCGGTACGGAGGATCGCAGAAAACCAGGTCGTACGTGCCCTCTTCCCGTTTGAGGAAGGAGAGGACGTCCGACATGACGAACCTCGTCGCAGCCGTCACCCCGAGCTCGGCGGCGGTCGTGCGCATGGTCTCCAGGGCCTGCCGGTTCTGCTCGACGAAGCAGGCGCTGCGGGCGCCGCGGCTCAGGGACTCGAAACCCATGTTGCCGAAGCCGGCGAACAGGTCGAGCACATCGAGGCCCTCGAAATCGATCCGCGCGCCGATCGTGTCGAACAGCGACTTCTTGACCCTGCTGCTGCAGGGCCGGATGTCACGCGAGGGCAGATTCCTGATCTTCCTGCCGCGGTATTTGCCTGCCTGGACCTGCACGACGCCGGATCGTACTTAAAAGTCGCCGTAAACCGTCTCACCGAGCACGGCAAGGGCTTTCTCGCCCTCCTCTTTCGACGGAGCCTTTCCGTGCCAGTTCGACTTGTCCGGCATGGTGCCTTCGAAGAACGGGACGCCTTTGCCCATCACGGTCGTGGCAAGCACCACCGCCGGACGTTTCCTGGACTTGTCCTTCCTGAGCGCCTCCAGGGTATCGATGAAGTGGGCGATGTCGTTGCCGTCGCAGGTGAGCACCTCCCAGCCGAACGCACGCCACTTGTCGGCGAACGGTTCGACCTCCATGACGTCGCAGATTTCGCCGTCGATCTGCTGGTTGTTGTAGTCGACGATGCCGATCAGGTTGCCGAGGCCGTAATGGGCCGCACTCATGGCGGCTTCCCATATCTGGCCCTCCTGGCACTCGCCGTCACCCATCAGGCAGAACACGTCGCTCTTCTTGCCATCCATACGCATGCCGAGCGCCGCGCCGACCGCCGCCGAAAGGCCCTGGCCGAGGGAGCCGGATGCGATCCTGATGCCCGGCAGGCCGGACTCGCAGGTCGGATGGCCCTGCAGGTAGGAATCGACCTGGCGCAGGTAGTTCATCTCGTCGAGCGAGAAGTAGCCCGAACGAGCCAGCACACTGTACCAGACCGGTGCAATGTGTCCGTTGGAGAGAAACAGCATGTCGTGGTCACGATCGTCACGGAACTGATGCGGATGATGCTGCAGGACCTTGAAATAGAGGGCCGTGAAGATGTCGGCCATGCCGAGCGATCCACCGGTGTGACCCGAGTTCGATTTCACCAGCATTCGGATGATATCCCGACGAACCTGCCGGGCCATCTCCTTGAGTTCTTCGATGGTCGAGAGCTGGAGATGCTCCCCTCTCTTCTCCTGCGGATAGGGCTTCAGATGTTTTGCCATGATAGAGAAATCAATGCTGAATGATGAATGATGAATGCCAAAAGAGTCGTGATCGCTGAGTCATGATCCTGAAATTTCACGGATTAAGTTACACGCGCATACCCTAAATACCAAGCCCGCATACTCACCCTGAATTTTTTCTTTTCCGGATGTACCGGATGACCGAAAAGAGGAGGAAACCGAGGAATACCACCGTCACCGGAATGCTGTACAGGACAAGATAACGGCCGATGCCCTGCCAGTTCTTCCCGAGCATGAACCCGCCGTACAGGAGCAGGATGTTCCAGAGCAACGCGCTGGTGAACGAGGCGAGCAGCACCAGGGACACGCGCAGATGCAGGAGTCCGGAAACGATCGAGATGACTGCCCGCGACCCGAACAGAAAACGGTTGGCAAGCACGGCCGCATAACCATGCTTTGCGAACTTCTGCCGGACCGCCTCCATTTCCGAGGGCGGGAACAGCTTGTGCACGCTGCGAGCCAGGCGGTGGCGAACCTCGGTCTCGCCGCTTGCGTAGAGCTTCAGGCCGAGCGAGCGGCTGAGCAGGAATGTGGTCATGAATCCGCCCGTAGAACCGACGGTGCTCCAGAACAGCGCCATGAAAAAGGAGATGTTGCTGAAGGCCAGCATGTAACCGGCGAAGGCGATCGGAACGTCCCCCGGTATGGGAGGGATGATGTTTTCCAGGAAGGCCGAAAGAAACAGCAGGAGGTACACCGATGCCGGATCGGCGTGCTGGAGCCAGGATATAAAGGCATCGATCATAGACCCCTCAGAAACGTATTACGCGACCTGATCGCTGCTTCAGTCCCGACACATCGGTATCGGGATCCTTGTATGAACCCGGGAGCGCCGAGCACCAGCCCGGCTTCCACCCACCTCTTCTGATTCGTGCTGTCCGGTTTTCCCGATGACGCGGGACACTCATGAAAGTCAGCCTTGGTGCCTTCATCGGGTCCATAACCGGGTCAGAGTTCGAGAACGCGCCGCTTCACCTCGGAGTAGGCGTCCTCGACGCCGCCAAGATCGAGACGGAAACGGTCCTTGTCGAGCTTCTCGCCGGTCTCCGCGTCCCAGAAACGGCAGGTGTCCGGGCTGATCTCGTCGCCAAGCAGGATCTGTCCCTTGTGACGGCCGAACTCGAGCTTGAAATCGACCAGGCGCAGCTTCCTTTCGGCGAACCATGGCTTGAGCAGGGCGTTGATCCTCGACGCGAGATCCTTGAGCACGGCGATCTCCTCGTACGTGGCGATGCCCAGGGCGACGGCATGAGCCTCGTTCATGAGGGGATCGTCGAGTTCGTCGTTTTTCAGGTAAAGTTCGATGATCGGCTCGGCCAGGACCGTGCCCTCGGCGAACCCGTAACGGCGGACGAGAGAACCCGCGGCGATGTTCCTCGTGACCACCTCGACCTTGATGATATCGAGGCTCTTGCAGAGCATGTCGCGGTCATTGAGCTTGCTGACCAGATGTGTCGGGATGCCCTTTTCGCCAAGCATGGTGAACAGGCGGCACGCGATGGCGTTGTTCGTCACGCCCTTGTCGGCAATCGAGCCCTTCTTCTTGTTGTTGAAGGCCGTCGCGTCGTCCTTGAACTCCTGTATGATAAGGTCAGGGTCTTCGGTCAGCCAGACCTTCTTGGCCTTGCCCTCATGCAGCAGCGTCGTCTTGTTCATTGGTTACCTCTTTTATGGTGTGTGTTCATCCGGTTTCAACCGGTACAAATCTCGATATTCGGATAATAAATCATAATTCCCGCCGTCCGGAAAGAACATGAGAAACAGACCCGATGCTGCGAGGCACCGGTTCGCTGGGCTTCCGGGTCCCGGCCCGGCAAAGCCCTTTCCATTCCTGCATGAGCTTCCTCTGGCGCCCGTCACTCCTGACGGTGATCGGTAGCCTGCTGAACGGCGCCGGTCAGCACGATGTCGATCTGATCCTCGGTCAACCCCTTCTCCTTCAGGAACCACATGAACCTGAAGACACCGAGATCCGACAGCATGGCCTTCGGCTGATCGATCTCGTCGAGTCCTCTCGATCTGCTATGCTCTTCGGCGGTTCGAAGCCAGTCTTCGATGAATAGTGACGGACGACCGTCGGTCACGAAAAAATCGGTCACTATACGCACAGCATCGGCAAAGGTCGGCGAGGGGTTCTCGTGGAAGATAAGCTGCATCTCTTCGGAAATCTTGCCCAGGAGCACAACGGCCTCCATGTCAAGGGTCTCCTCGATGATATCCCTGGCTTTCTCCTTAACATCGAACTTTTTTGTCATACTTCTGAGTCAGCCGATTGCCCAGGTTAAGGTGGTTGAAACTCCGGACAGCATTGAGCGTCAGCGACGAGTCTACTGAATAAGTCCTTTCTCAGGAGACACTTACGCTAAAGCGCCGCGTATCCGGCACGCACTCGGAGCGAACGTTCTCCGAAATGCATATAAAAGTAAGTAATTGCCCTCCGATTGTGCAAATAAAAAGGCCCCGATCAGAATGTTACTGACCCGGAGCCACAAGCACAGAAAGCGATCATTCAGGGGGCGCTTGTTCGTTTCCGAACCGGAATCGGACTGTTTTCTCGTTTGCATTTAATAAATTATAAACTCCTGCCAGGCGGGCTTTTTCCCATCACCCAATGTTGTAAGGCTGATGAACACCTCCCTATCGCGGACTCCCTTTTTCAGCAAAAAAGTCATGATCGCCGACAAGATTGTCTGTGCTCTGGTATTGCTCTCCCTCGGCATCAGCGGACTTCGGGCCGACCTGATGATGGCGACGGTGTACTTCCTGCTTTATCCCTATCTGCTCCTGACCTTGAGAAGTCCGGCCATCAAACACCTGCTTGCCTCCTCGCTGGTTGCCTCCTGCTGGTACCTCATCGCGAAAGAGCAGTACGGCTACAACCGCGAAATGCTTCTGATCGGAGGACATACCGTCTATCCGCTCTTTGCATGGGCCGTGGGCCTGTTCGGGGTCTACCTGATGTACGCTTACTGGGTAAGGCTGCTTCCGTTCCGGTCGATACCCGTCAGGATACTCTTTTTTGCGATGCTGTACTGGGCATTGCTATTCGGTTCGGAGATCCTCGCCTACAACTATTTCCAGTTCCGAAACATCGCTACGGCCGGTTATGCTGGCCTGCCGCTGGTCGATTGCATCCATGTTCCGGTCTGGATGCAGGTCGCCTACCTTGTCAACGGCCCGATCTATTTCCTCATCTGCGAACTCTCCGGATTTCCTGACCCCAGCCTTCAGATGCGCCCGGAGCCGGCTCGTTGACAGCGGGGTCCATTGGTATCGTTCGTGAACAGGAACAAACTCCTCCAGGATATCCCGACTGCCTGATTGCCGGCCTGCAGCTCATGACAACCTGACATCGACTCCTGTTTTTTCAGGGCTCAACTGACAGAGATATGAGTCCTGTCTTTAGTCGCGTCTTCAATGACCGTAAGTCCGCAAAACATCTCCGCGTCGCCCACACGTTTCGGAGCAATCACTTTATTCCTGAAATGAGCCCTGATCTTGATCATCAGTTCAGGATGAACCGTCACGGATACCGGATTATTGACGGTACGGAATCCCAATAAAACGGCAGCCAATATCTTTTCACTGAAATACTCGTCGCCAACCTCATACTTCCGTTCCATTTACCTCCCTGTTTTCGTTTGCTCAATATAACTATTCGGGACCAACTCGGCCTCACGCTGTAGGCGGCAACCGTAGCGTCTCCTTTGTATTGTTCTGCGGATGAATGGGAGGTGCCGGAGTGTGCAGCCTCGCGCCACCCGGTACGACCCGGTAGCCGGGGGACCCGTCACTCGTGTCGACAGAATACTCTGTGTAATAGATAACGGTGATTCCGGCACAAATGTCCCGTCAACCGATCGGACACAAAAACAGCCGCTGCTGATTTCGGATCAGCAGCGGCTTGAGCATCCGGCCGTAGACAAAAAACGGTCAGGCGCGCTTCTGGCACCGGTTATTTATGCGACCTCACGAGTCCTTTCGCCTTCATCTCTTCGATGTGCTGCTTCGCCTCTTCGTTGCCTTTCGATGCTGCCGATTCGAACCATTTCAGCGCCTCGGCATAGTCCTGGGGAACCCCGTGGCCCTCGAGATAGAGCAACCCTATGTTGAGTTCTCCCTCGTTATTTCCATGCTCGGCGGCCAGTTGGTACCACTTCTTCGCCTCAAGATAGTCCAGCTTCACCCCCTGGCCGTGCTCGTAAAGCACCCCGATGTTGTCTTCAGCGGCGGTATTGCCTTTTTTCAGGGCGATCCTGTATCGTTTCATCGACTCGGCATAGTCCGGGGTTACACCCCAGCCGTGCTGGTACATGTACCCGATCTGGTTATGGGCGTTGTCATTGCCTTTCGCGGCTGAACGCCTGAACCATCCCATGGCTTCGGCATAGTCCTGCTTCACTCCATAGCCGTGGTTGTACATGATCCCTATGGCATATTCTGCGGCGGCGCTCCCCTTCGCTGCTGAGAGTCTGAGCCATTTCATCGCTTCGGCATAGTCCTGTGCCGCCCCATGGCCGTAGTAATATTTCATGGCGAGCTCGTACTGTACATTGGCATCACCGCTCTCGGCTCCCGCTTTCAGATGCCCGACCCGATCCTGCGTCGAGTCCTTCGAAAGTGCGTCGAGGCAGAACCCTGCCGACGGGGCAATCGCCAGGAGTGCGGAGATAATGCCTATGCTGTAACGTTTCATGGGGTATGGGTTTCGGTTATCTTTTATTGGATACCTGAGTCTGCGTCAGGGACGCCGAGGCGAGTATGGTTCGACGATGACCCGGCTTGAGATGGGTCCATTCGCAGTTGATTCGACGTATTATAATATATTTAATAATCTTACGTTGATTTCCCAAGCAAGAATCCGGAGAATGAGATGCATGCCCCCCGTGCTGTTGTTCTGGCCACGCTGCTTCTGATCTGCTGCCCTTCACGAATGGGAACGGGCAAAGAGCGCCAGAAGTCTCTGGTGATGCTCTGGTGGAATGTCGAGAACCTGTTCGACACTCACGACGACCCGAAAACCGACGATGATGAGTTCACCCCGCAGGGACGCCTGCAGTGGACCGCCAAGAAGCTGCTGCTCAAGCAAGTCAGGATCGGCACGCTCCTCAGGGCCGTCAAATCGGACAGCCGAATACGCAGCTACCCGGATGTCATCGCATTCGCCGAGGTCGAAAACCAAGCGGTCTTCGCGGGAACCCTCGCGACAGCCGGGCTGGGCGGCTACCTGACGGTCTGCCACGAGAGCCCTGACCCGAGAGGCATCGACATCGGGCTCGCCTGGAACCCGCGAACGGTCGCATTCACGGGATCGAAACCCTACCGGGTGCGGCTTGAGGCGAGGGGTACGAGGGAGGTGATCGTGGCGGGATTCTCGTTCAGGCGCCATCCGTTCAGCGTGGTACTCAACCATTGGCCATCGAGGTCATTCGACGCCGACTGGACAGAACCAAACCGCATCGCCGCAGCGAAGGTCGCCCGGCACATTGTGGACAGCCTCAGGACACATAATCCGAAATCATCCATCATCGTCATGGGTGATTTCAACGACCCGCCGGCAAGCCGGTCGGTGCGCGATGTGCTCGGCTCCACGTTCGACCGGAACCTGGTGCGTACGCATGGGAACAGGTTGCTCTACAACTGCTGGAACGACCTCCGCTCCGGGGGCAGCTACGCATACAGGGGGAAATGGGAGCGGATCGACCAGATCCTCGTCTCTGAAGACCTTCTGGGCGGTCATGACCTCATGCTGGCCCCGGGAAGCTTCGGACCGTTCTTCTTTCCGCACATGCTCGACCCCTCCGGCAAAAAGCTCTACCCGACTTACGAGAAGGGCCATTACCGGGGAGGCTATTCAGACCACCTCCCGCTCCTGCTGAAGCTCGGTATCGCCGACTGACCGCCCCTGGGGGCCTATATCCGGATATGCTGGGCGAACAAGCAAAGGGGCCGCGAACGCGGCCCCTTTGAGCTGAACAATGAAAACGGAAGAGATCTCAGTGCTTGTCGACGGCGATCCTCATAGAGAAGAAGGAGCGGTGTACGAAGACGAGCGAGAGCAGGAAGAAAATGCCTGCCAGGGAAAGCGAGATCTGGGAGGGCAGCTTGATGGCCAGCTCGATGGCGAGCAGTCCGAACAGCGTGGTGAACTTGATGATCGGGTTCAACGCGACCGAAGAGGTATCCTTGAAGGGATCGCCCACGGTGTCGCCGACCACCGTTGCATCGTGCAGCTCGGTGCCTTTTGCCTGCAGCTCGGTTTCGACCACCTTCTTTGCGTTGTCCCATGCACCGCCGGCATTGGCCATGAAAATGGCCTGGTAGAGACCGAACAGGGCGATGGAGATCAGGTAGCCGATAAAGAAGTAGGATTCGAGACAGGCGAAGGCCAGGGTGCTGAAGAAGATGGTCAGGAAGAGGTTGATCATGCCTTTCTGCGCAAACTTCGTGCAGATCTCGACAACCTTCTTGCTGTCCTCGGTCGATGCCTTCTCGACGCCTTCGAGTTTGATGTTCTTCTTGATGAACTCGACAGCGTAATAGGCGCCGGTGGTCACCGCGTTCATCGAAGCGCCGGTGAACCAGTAGATGACCGCGCCGCCCATAAGGAGGCCGAGCAGGAATGGCGGCCACAGGATCGAGAGCTTGGCGATTGCGGCGGTATTGGTAAGGCCGGTGGTGAGAATCATGATGATCGAGAAGATCATCGTCGTCGAGCCGACCACAGCCGTGCCGATCAGCACCGGCTTCGCGGTCGCCTTGAAGGTGTTGCCCGCGCCGTCGTTGGCTTCGAGGTAACGCTTGGCATTTTCGAAATCGGGCTGGAAGCCGAATTCGCTCTGGATCTTCTGCTTGATGTTCGGAATGGTCTCGATCAGCGAAAGCTCGTAGACCGACTGGGCGTTGTCCGTGACCGGGCCGTAGGAGTCGACCGCGATGGTGACCGGGCCCATGCTCAGGAAGCCGAATGCCACAAGACCGAACGCGAACACTGAAGGCGCAATCATCATCATGTCGAGGCCGAGCGTGCTGACGCCGAAGGCCGCGCCCATGAGCACGATGATCGCCAGACCCATCCAGTAGGCGCTGAAGTTACCTGCAACCAGGCCGGAAAGGATGTTCAGCGCGGCACCGCCCTCCTTGGAGCACTGCACGACGTTGCGCACGAAGGCACATTCGGTCGAGGTGAAGCGGTTGACCAGCTCGGGAATCAGCGCACCGGCGATCGTGCCGCAGGTGATGATCGAGGCGAGCTTCCACCACATGGTGCCGTCACCCAGCTTTTCGATAAGCAGGTAGGAGGCGATGTAGGTGAGGATGATCGAAACGATGGAGGTGAGCCAGACCAGCGTGATGAGCGGCTTTTCGAAGTTCATCTCGTCGGCGTTGGCGTATTTCGCCTTGGCAAGGGCGGCGTTGGTCCAGTAGGAGAACGCACTTGCGACGATCATGACCAGGCGCATGGCGAAGATCCATACCAGCAGGGAAACCTGGATCGAGGGGTCCTTGATGGCCAGCAGGATGAAGGAGATCAGGGCCACGCCGGTAACGCCGTAGGTCTCGAAACCGTCGGCCGTCGGGCCAACCGAGTCGCCGGCGTTGTCACCGGTGCAGTCGGCGATCACGCCAGGGTTGCGGGCGTCGTCCTCCTTGATCTTGAAGACGATCTTCATGAGGTCGGAGCCGATATCGGCGATCTTGGTGAAGATACCGCCAGCGATACGAAGCACCGAAGCTCCAAGCGATTCACCGATGGCGAAACCGATGAAACAGGGACCTGCGTAATCGGCAGGGACGAAGAGGAGGATGCAGAGCATGACGAACAGCTCGATGCTGATGAGCAGCATACCGATGCTCATGCCGGCACGGAGTGGAATGGCGTAGGTCGGGAAAGGCTTGCCGCCGAGGCTTGCGAACGCGGTTCTGGAGTTGGCGAAGGTGTTGATCCTCATGCCGAACCAGGCAACCGTGTAGCTGCCGGCGATACCGAGAAGACTGCAGGCGAGAATGGCGGTGACTTTGACAGGCTCAAGATGGTTGAGTCCACCGAAATAGGCCACGATGATGGCAGCGACCAGAGCCCAGAGGATGATGATGAACTTTCCCTGGGTGATGAGATAGGTTTTGCAGGTTTCGTAGATCAGCTCGCTGATCTCCTTCATGGCGCTGTGCACCGGAAGCTTGTGAATCGCCTTGTACTGAATCACACCGAAAACCATACCGAAAAGACATACCACCAGGCCATACATCAACAATGTGTGTCCCGGAATTCCGCCCAGAAAGGTCACCGAGCTTAAATCCGGCAACACCAGATCGGCCTCGCTTGCATACGCTTGTGACGCATGCATCAAGACCCCAAGTCCTGCCAGCGCCGATCCGGCCCTGACGAACCACTTTGCATTGGTTGGTTGTTTCATTGCTCTCTTTTTTCTCTGTGTTACTTGTTTACAGAAAGACTGCCAACAGCATGAGCTTTATATCACTGAGAAAGAACGGCCCTGCCGAAAAACAGGATCTATCAAATTAGCATCTTTTTCCCGTAACTCATCATCAAAACACAAAAAAGCTGTCACTTCACAATCCCCGGAACCTCTTTTTCCGAAAGCTCTTCCCTCCCGGAATTCCTGAAAAGGGAGGCTGTTTGGCAATATGCGGGTCCATATGCCCACTGCTGAACGCCGCTATGTGCCGATTTTTTTCAGGCACCGCTCGGCTTTCAACGGCGCACTGCTATATTCCCATTCTGTTTTCAGGAATTCCCAAGCGCAGCGTCATGAAACTCATCGTCGGCCTCGGCAACCCGGAATCGAGATATGCCGGCACCAGGCACAATATCGGCTTCGAGGTCGTCGACCATCTGGCCAGGCTCCATGGAGGTTCGTTCTCATCTGGAAGGGGTAACTTCCGGTTCGCGAAAATCGTATGCCCCGGCGGTCCGCTCATCCTGGTCAAGCCGATGACCTACATGAACCTCTCGGGACAGGCCGTCGTGGCGGCCATGAACTTCTACAAGATCGGACGGGAAGAGTTGCTCGTGATCTGCGACGACGTGAACATCCCGCTGGGAACGATCCGGATAAGGCCCAAAGGGTCGGCTGGCGGGCAGAATGGATTGAAAAACATCATCCTGAACCTCGGCAGCGAGGAGTTCGCACGGCTTCGGGTAGGAGTCGGCAGGGAGATCGTTCCGGCATCACTCTCATCGTTCGTGCTCTCGAAATTCGATGAAGAGGAGAGGAGTACCGTCGACAAGGTCATCGCCGTCTGTCACGATGCAGTCCTGGACTTCGCTTCGCAGGGCATCGAGCGTGCCATGACGAATTTCAACAAGGCGGGTATTTAAGGAATCGTCAGCAGGGAGCGATTTCCGCCATCCGGGAGATGGCTTCAGCCCGGGGCTGCGACGTGAGGCTTTTCAGGAAGAAGATCGCCCTTGCGTTGAATTCGCGCGGCTGGTCGATATTGCAGACGTGGCCTGAGTTCCTGATGACCTCCAGGTAGGAGTTGGTATGCCGGGTGATTATGAACTCGACGGCGGGAAGGAACATGTAATCCTCTTCGCCCATCAGGTAGAGCGTAGGAATGCCGGTGTCCTTCTCCTCGAAGTACTTCAGCAGCGGATTGATCTCGTAGGTGAGCTTGAACCAGCGCATGAACTCCTTCTGAGCCACCTTCTTGGCCTCGTTCACGAAGAGCATCCGCGACTCGCGGTGCCGCGCCTTCGGCATGATGATCCAGGCGAAGAAGCTGTAGAGCCACATGTAGGGAACCATCCTCTTGAACATGTTGCCCACCGCGACCAGCACTTTTGCCCTCACGTTCAGCCTGATGATCGCCCCGCCCATGATCATGGATTCGACCCTGTCGGGCACCAGTTCACTCAGGTTCCGGATCAGTATCGTGCCGAGCGAGATACCGATGAAATGCGCTTTCTGAATCTTGAGCTCGTCGAGCACATCGATGATGTCCCTGGTGATATCCTCGAAATTGTAATAGTGCTCATCCTTCACCGAAGCGATCTGCTTCGACTTACCGTGTCCCCGGAGGTCGACGAGCAGGACGTTGAAATGCCTGACGAACTCCTTGATCTGCATGAACCAGATCGAAGAGCTGCCTCCGGCTCCATGCACAAACACCACCCACGGCGCGGCATCCGAGATCTGATGTGTTTTGTAATGGAGCATGGTACTTCGAGTTTAAAATAAGGAGGAGTTCAATATAATAATTATTTAACCCGTTCATGCCCGTAAAGTTCACCTTTCGGCCTGAAATGCCCTTACCGCCTCGAAAACAGCAACTCCGGCGGCCACGGCGACATTCAGCGAATGCTTGGTCCCGTACTGCGGAATTTCGAGCACGTCGTCGCAATGGGCGAGCAACTCGTCGCCGATGCCTTCGACCTCGTTGCCCACCAGCAGGGCCAGAGGAAAATCCCCGACACGAAGCTCGGTGTAGGGGCGGCTGTTTTCGGCGATCTCGAGGCCGAACACCCGGCATCCCTCCCCTTTCAGCTTCGCGACCGCTTCCAGAGGGTCCGCGCAGTACTCCCAGCATACGGTCTCCTGGGCTCCTAGCGCGACCTTGTCGATCTCCTTTCTCGGCGGAGTGGCCGTATAGCCGGTAATGACTATCTTTTCAATGCCCGCGGCGTCTGCACTCCTGAACATCGCCCCGACGTTCCACATGCTCCTGATGTTGTGCAGTACGAGCGTAACTGGATGCCGGGGCGAACCAGCATACTCCTCCGCGCTCATACGCCCCATCTCCTCTCCTCCGAGCTGCCGGAACAAAGCCATCTCAGCTCCGCCGCAGCAGTTCGAGCAGCCGGTCGTTCTCCTCGCGAAGACCGACATTGAACCTCAGGCAGTTCTCCATGAGCGGATAGCCCGACACGTTCCTGACCAGGACGCCCTTCTCCTTGAGATTCGCGAACACCTTTCCGGCATCGCCGACCCTGATGATGAGAAAATTCGTATCGCTCTCGAATGCCTCGACACCCGGCATGCCTTCCAGTTCAGCCTGCAACCGTGCTCGTTCGGCGAGAATGTAGTTCACGGCATCGGTGACGAGCGAGTAGTTCGCGAGCACATTGACCAGGGTGATCTCGGCGAGCCGTCCAGACGCGAACGGTATCTTCGGCTTGGTTATCTCGGCCATCAGGGCGGGGTTCGAGATGGCGAACCCGATACGCATGCCGGCAAGCGCGAGCGCCTTGGACATGGTGCGCAATACGATGAGGTTCTGATACCTGCCGATCAGGTCGAGGGCCGACTCCTCCCTGGAAAATTCGATGTAGGCTTCGTCGACCAGCACTATTGAGTCGACGGCGTCGAGGATCCGCTCCAGATCACCCCGGGAAAGCGACTTCCCTGTCGGATTGTTCGGTGTGGAGAGCACGATAAAGTCGACCTTTTCCCGTTCCGCAGCGGCGATGACCGCATCCACATCGAACGCCAGGTCCGGGAACATCGGCACATCAACCACCGCGGCCTGAAGCAAGAGGGCGATCTTCTCGTAGAGCGAAAACGATGGCTGGGGAATGAGCACCTTGCTGCCGGCGCCAAGACAGGCGAGAAAGATGGTGTAGAGCATCTCGTTAGAGCCGTTGCTCATGATCACCGAATCGGGTGAAACGCCGAGAAACGAAGCGTATGCCTCCATTCCCCGATAGGGAAGGATGTCGGGATACCGGTTCCACGGTTCGTCACGGAACTCGCCGAGGATCTTCTCCTTCAGCCAGGGCGGCAGGTCGAACGGGCTTTCGTTCTGGTTGAGCTTGACTTCGGCCTCCTGGCCCCCCTCCACCTTATAAACCCCGATCTGACGCAGGGCAGGATTGAGATGCTCTCTGAAATCTCTCTTCATGGTGCCGGTTGCTCCTGTTTGTCGATGATGCATGTTTGACACCTCTGAATATCATGTTGCGAGACGTTTTCCAGAGGTACACTGAAGATAGCGGAATGGTCGTCCCGTAGCCATCCGGGGAAGAATTAAAAAACATTTTTTCAAAAAATTCATAAAAAAAACTGGACAGGCACCTTTTTTTGTCTACATTTAAAAAGGACAAAATTAATCCAATATAAGGAGGTAAACATGATGCAGATCAGGAAAACACCGCTGGATATCATCGATGACATCTACAGCCTTGCGTACTGGATGACCGGCAACGAAAAGGCTTCTGAAGAACTGGTGGGGTGTACCTATTTGAATGCGGACATCAACGCACCCGACACCCAGATCATAAAAACTTTCAGGGAGTGCTACATAGATACGTACGGCCAGCATACAGACCTCGACATCAGGGGGACTGCCGACAAGGCCAAGGGGCTCCTCGAATCTTTGAGGGACTGGGCCGCGGACATAAAGCTTTCCGTGCTCCTTGCCGAAATTTCCGGGCTCAGGCATGAACAGATAGCGGATATTATAGGCAAACCGGTTGATACCGTACGCCTCTGGCTCTTCTGGGGACGCAAGTTCTTCCTGAACGACCATCTCCTGAAAGCTTCCGCATAATTTTCGACACACAACGCCAAAGGCCGGTTTCTCAAGAGACCGGCCTTTTGTTTTTCCTGAGTCCGGAGTATATTTTTTGGCAGGTATAAACAATCCAACCGCGATTCATGATCATTATCACCGGCGGGGCCGGGTTCATCGGCAGCGCAATGCTCTGGGAACTCAACCGCCATGGCATCGAAGATGCCCTGATTGTCGATGACCTTGGCCAGGCATCGGAAGGAAAATGGCTCAATCTCAGAGGCCTCCGTTTCGCCGACTTCATCCACAAGGACGATCTTCCATCCCTGCTCGAGCATGACCGTATCGACGATGTCGATGCCGTCATCCACATGGGAGCCATCAGCGCCACAACCGAACAGGATGCCGGCCTGCTGATGCGGAACAACTACGAGTACTCGAAGATGCTCGCCGCCTGGTGCGCCAGGAAGTCGGTCCGGTTCATCTACGCCTCGAGCGCCGCGACATTCGGTGACGGTTCTGCCGGGTATTCCGACGGAGTCGACACGATCGACCGCCTCCGTCCCCTGAACATGTACGGCTACTCCAAGCAGATCTTCGACCGCTGGGCCATGCAGAACGGCATTCTGGAGCACGCCGCCGGCCTGAAGTTCTTCAACGTCTACGGGCCGAACGAGTACCATAAGGAGGACATGACCAGCGTGGTGTTCAAGGCGTTCAACCAGATCCGCCAGAGCGGCAGCGTGAAGCTCTTCAAGTCCCATCGTCCCGAGTACCTGGACGGCGAACAGATGCGGGATTTCGTCTACGTGAAGGACTGCACCAGGATCATGAAGTGGTTGCTCGACACCCCGACGGCAACCGGACTGTTCAACGTCGGCACCGGCCGTGCCAGGAGCTTCCGGGACCTGGTGGCCGCGACATTCACCGCCATGGGCCTCCCCGAATCGATCACCTTCGTGCCGATGCCTGAAACCATCCGGGAAAAATATCAGTACTACACCTGCGCCGATTGCGACCATCTGCGCAAGGCAGGGTATTCCGCCCCCATGACCGGACTCGAGGAGGGCGTGCTCGACTACGTGCATTGCCACCTTGTCAGCGATTCGCCTCACCTGGACAGCGCCGGCATTACTCCGGAAACCATTAACCAGGAGCTACACGGGTGACCGAAAAATCGATAGAATTCGAAGGCGTCGAGCCCGTCATCATCTTCGGGCCTTATGACAGCTACATCAGGAAACTGCGCGATGCCTTTCCCGAGGTTCAGATCAACGCCAGGGGCACGAAAATCAGCCTGAAGGGTGACGAAGCCGACATCATGACCGTGGAGAAGATCTTCAGGGAGATGCTCTTCCTTGCAGACCAGCATGGAGAGGTGCTGGACAACGACGTCAACGCCCTGGTCAGCCTGGCCCTCTCCCCGGCTTCACGCCCCTCGGCCGCGCTGTCGGGCGACAAGGATGTGATCGTCGAGTCGAAAGACTACGTCGTCAAAGCCAAGACCGACGGTCAGCGCCGGATGGTCGCCGAAGCGAAAAACAACGACATTGTGTTTGCCATCGGGCCCGCCGGCACCGGCAAGACCTATACCGCCGTGGCCATCGCCGTTGCGGCATGGAAGGCAAAAACCATCCAGCGCATCGTGCTGGCGCGTCCCGCGGTCGAAGCCGGCGAGAGCCTCGGATTCCTGCCTGGCGACCTGGCTCAGAAGATCGACCCCTACCTTCGGCCACTCTATGACGCTCTCCAGGACATGCTGACCGCCGAAAAGCTCAAGTTCCTGACCGAACGCAGAGTGATCGAAATCGTCCCGCTGGCCTACATGCGTGGAAGGACGTTGAACAACTCGTTCATCATACTCGACGAAGCACAGAACGCCTCCGGCAAACAGATGATGATGTGCCTGACCCGGCTCGGCGTCAATTCGAAGGCGATCATCACCGGTGATGTCACCCAGGTCGACCTCCCTAAAGAGATGGTGTCGGGACTCTCCAACGCACGGCAGATCCTGCACGGCATCAAGGGGATCAGTTTCGTCGACCTGGACAAATCCGACGTCGTGAGGCACCGGCTCGTCAAGGACATCATCGACGCCTACGAGCGTCACGAGGATGAGCACCGGCAGGGAACGTCCGGGAAGGAACTTTGACCTGCCCGCCCCGGTTTCATTGAAAAGCAGCCGGAAGGGTTGCGTTCCCGACACCCATTGCAACACGAACAGGAGAAATCATGGCACATCGTATCACTGAAGAATGCACCTATTGCGGAGCCTGCGAACCCGAATGCCCGGTCACCGCTATCTCACCGGGAGACAGCATCTATATCATCGACGAGAACACCTGCGTCGACTGCATCGGCTATCATGACGAACCCGCCTGCGTCGCTATCTGTCCGGTCGACTGTATCTTCAAAGTATAGGTCAGGGCAAGGATTCTGCGGCCTGTCCGGAGGGCAGGCCGCGAAGAACAGCTTTTCCTTTGAGAGGGGTGAGGGTTAATTTACCGGCAGCTTGTTTGGGGCTTGAAAAAAAGATTATATTAACCCGACTCCATCGCAATCGTTCTTTCTTTTTTTTTTATAACTCTCAAAGCACGTAGTCAATATGGCACTGTATATCACCGAAGAATGCACCTACTGCGGTGCATGCGAACCCGAATGCCCGGTCACCGCTATCACTGCCGGTAACGATATCTACGTTATCGATGCTGCCTCCTGCACCGAATGCGCCGGCTATGCCGATGCTCCGGCCTGCGTCGCAGTCTGCCCGGCAGAGTGCATCGTCCAGGGTTAATCCGACACCTGCCTTACGATAAAAAAAGAGGCCTCTCGAAAGCAGGCCTCTTTTTTTATTCCCAATCGCTCACCCGTTCCGCAACCGCCGGTCGTCACTCGTAATCAACCAGCCTCCGCTCTGAACTTGCCTCTCCGATGAAGGGCTTCAATGCCTCGTGCTCAGGATGGGACTGATACCCTTTGAGTGCGCTTCTGTCGATGAATTCCGAGTAGAGGACGATATCCGAAGAGCCCTCCGTGCGGCTGAAATCAAGACCGACCTCGATCGAAACCATGCCGGGTATCCTGCCCCGCAGGGCTTCAAGCCGCTCCTTGATGAGGATGGCGTTCTCCATGGCGGTGTTGCCGTGCGCAACCTCCTTCAGGCGCCACATGACGATATGCTTGATCATAAGATGATGTTAAGGATTGAGACAAAATCGGTTAAGCGTCAGGAGACGCGCCGAGAATTCGAAGTGCATCCGTCTCTTCTGGGACGAGGTCGAAGGCGCGGACAAAGGAGTCGGGGACCCTTCTCGGGCGGCCGCTCTCAGGATCGACGCAGATCCACAGGGTCTCGGCCCTGGCCAGAAGGGCCGGAGATGACGCCATTGTGGTCAGAGTGTCATCTCCGGCCCTGGAGAACAGGTACTTACGACGTGACTGGCAGTCACGGACCGAGGCGATCCAGGTGTGCAGTTCAAGCCTGTCGCCGGCGAACGCCGGTCGAAGGTAATCGATCGTGTGCGTACGGACCACCCAGACGGCTCGGTTTTCCCGGTACCGTTCAAGCGTCCATCCCTCGGATGCGGTATGAGCTGTCGCGGCGTCCTGCATCCAGCGCACATATTCGATGTTGCTGACATGCCCGTTGAGGTCGATGGCAGACTCGGGCACTGAAAACGCATGGGTGTAAACCGATCGCATTGAGACTCCCTTCAGGCCCCGAGAGGGGTTGATGATGGCAATGCGTTGAATAAGAGGTTTTCGCTCCGCAGCCTCAGGTTCATGATGCCGCTCAACTCGCTCCCGCGCTTATTCCGGTCCATGGCGGTACGATTCCCACCCCTGGCTTTCTTGCCGGATTTCATCGCGGCGGACGATCCGCCCCTTGACCCACGTTTCGCCTTGGTCACAAATTTCGACTGAACATGAACGCCTCGAATCATCTGCACCGTGCCACGGCCTGACTTCGGACGCCTGGGCACGTTCATGGCCAGCCTCCTTTCCTGTGCGGTCCGGCGCTTCATACTCAGGGCGGTTCTGGCAGGGCCCCGCCCCTTGCGGCTCGAAATCACGGCCCGATGCCCGGAGCGGTTGTCGGCAGATCCGGCCCTGACGCCGGAAGCAGACTGGCTGGCGACCTTGAGTCTCAGGGATTCGAGCGCCCTCTGCCGATCGAGGGCAACCTGTCGGGCGGAGGGGGTACTCATGATTCCCGAATCCTGGCGGGCATACACGGGCATCGTCACCTGTTCGGCACCTTCTCCGCCGAACCCCTGGTTGAACATGTTCGATGCGAAGGTCCAGCGGTCGTTCCGCGCATTCAGAATCACCATGAGCAGATCCTTGCGGTCCTTGATCGCCCTTGCTACCAGGCATTTGCCGGCATGGTTCGTGAAGCCGGTCTTGATGCCGACGGTGTAGGGATAGAGTTCGAGCAGGCGGTTGTGGGTCTTCAGCGAATAGACCCTTCCCGTCGAGAGCTCCCTGAAGACAGCCCTGTCGAGCCTCGCGATGGCATTGAACTCAGGATACCTGACCGCATGTTCGGTAAGGGTCACGAGGTCCCTTGCCGTCGTCTGGTTGCCGGCCCAGATTCCGGTGTCGAATCCTGCCGGATTGGTGAAACGGGAGTTGAACATGCCAAGCGACCGCGCCTTTGCGTTCATCATAGCCACAAACGAATCGACGGTGCCACCGAGGTGGATGGCGATGGCAAACGCCGCATCGTTGCTGGAGTTGACCATCGCTGCCTTGACCAGATCGCGAAGCTGGATCCGGTCACCGGGCCGGAATCCGGCCTTGGTGGGTTCGACGAGGGTCGCCTCCTTCGAGATCACCACCTCGTCGTCCAGATGCCCGCTCTCTATGGCTATGGAGCAGGTCAGTATCTTGGTGAGGCTTGCCGGGGAGAGCGGGCGGTCGACATCCTTCGATGCGATGACATTCGGGCTGCAGGTCTCCTTGACTATGTAGGAGGCGACAGGAACATCAAGAGGCGTACCCTCCACCCGTGCAGGCGACGCCGCCGTGACCCCCGCCGCGAACAGCAGGAAGAACAGCGTCCTGAATTTGAAAAACTTTTGCCCGTACCGGCGAATCCGGTTGCCTTCAATCCTGCAGCTGGGCATGGGGGCCAAGGATTTCAGGTCGATGTCTGTCATAGGTGAAAAATCGGTTGAGGTAAGTTCTGAATAAAACGATGCAAACCTGAAAAACCTTGAATAATAACAAGTAACAGGAATTGTGAACGTCTGGGTGGATTAACCTCCCCCTCCGCTTTCCGCAGCTTCATCCGCCGATCGATCACCATTCAGCGAAGAGATCAGGGTCTGGTAGTGGCGGACATCAAGCAGCACTACCGTACTTTTCCCGTGCTGGGTCAGCACGAGCGGACGCCCGGTCTTCTTGACCTGCCTGACCAGGGAGGCGGTGTTGGCCCTGAACTCGGAAAGTGGCCGAATGTCGTTTTCAAGATCGATACTCTTCATACAGGACGCCAAACGGTCATATTTATCGTACGATACTGCATATCTTCTATTGTACGCATTTCTGTACAATTTTTAAAAATAAAAGTACAGCAGGCGCCTCAGGAGGTTGGGGACCTGAGTACGTGGCAGCAAAGGAATAAGTTGTCAGGAATCGGCTTCCGGCTCAGTGAGCGTGCCGGCTTCGGAGATCTTCGGTTTGGGGGTCTGAAGTCCTGTCACGTCCATCTGCTTGATCTGCATGACCAGTTTCAGCGTATTGTTCACCAGCTCCCTGATGGAGCGCTTCACGTATCGGCTCCGGAAGAATCGCTGGTAATTGTGTTCCGTATCTTCGGCGATCCATCCCCGGCTCCAGCCGACGAAATTGAATGGCGGGAAGGTGAACCCGAGGTCGGTGAAAAAAGAGTTCAGTTGACCGACCACCCCCTGCACATTGTCCTGCCCGCCGGTCACGATGAACGACGCCACCTTGTTCCTGATGAGGACCCTGTCGTCCAGGGTGATCTGGTTCTGGACCGTGTTGAGGCGTTCGGCCATTTTATAGTAGAGAGACGATGCGTTTCCCCACCTGATCGGCGTAGCGAGAATGACCGCATCGGCCCAAAGCACCATAGCCCGGTAGATCTCGGTCATCCCGTCTTCGGGGTCCATCTCCGAAATGGAGCATGGCCAGGTGCAGGCCCTTTCGTGGCGGCTGTAATAGCCCTCGCAATGACGGAAATCGAGGTCCCGTATACGGATCGTCCGCGCCGAAGCGCCAAACTCCGAAACCGCAAAATCAAGGGCCGCCTGCAGGGCGGTCTCCGAAGTCGAAGGTCGCGGAAGGTCGCGGTTCATGTTCGTGGTCGAAATGCCGAGAACGTTCAGCGACGAAGGGGTAACCTTGTAGTCAAGGTTTCTCAGGTCGGCCAGGGGATCATCTTCATGGGCGGCCCTGAATGCGTTGACAAGCGGTTCATCGGACACGAGGATCATGCCGTCCTCGATCTGCACGCCATAGACAGCCTGCCGGTCCTGGAATCCGGATGGCGCCTGACCGCTCTTCAGGTTGTACTGCCATCCGTGCCACGGGCATACCACATAGAGTTCACCGTCCTCGAGCCGCTGCACGCTCCCCTCACCCAGGTCGCCGCCCATATGCTGGCATGCGTGGCCGAGGGCGGTGACGGCTCCTTCGTAATGGAACAGGGCGATGCTTCTGTCTCCGGATTTCACCGTCCGGTGGGATCCCTCGGGAAGGTCGGACAGCGGCATGATCGAATGGTAGTTCATGAGCGGTGCGACGGATTAACGTTCCGAAAGGGCGAGCTTGAGCGCCAGACCGACAAAGACGACCGATGCTGCGCGGTTGGCCACCTTCAGCGCCGACGGTGAGCGCCTGAACTTCTCTCCGAAACCGCCGGCAAGCAGGCTGGCCATGCCGAACACGATCATGGTGGCGAGAATGAACACGCCTCCGAGCAGCAGGAACTGGGCGACCATCGAACCATGCCGGGGATCGGCGAACTGCGGCAGGAATGCAAGAAAGAAGAGCGACACCTTGGGATTGGTGAGGTTCATGACGATCCCCCTCCGGTAAAGTGAGCGCCCGGAGAGCCGCGGAGTCTGTTGCGCATCTTCCGATGCCGCCCCGGCACGCCAGGCCTGCCATGCGAGATAGAGCAGGTAGAGTGCCCCTGCGGACTTCAGTACCGTAAAGGCCATGGCCGAGGCACGAACGATAGCCGCCAGGCCAAGGGCCACGGCCAGCGTGTGGCCGACCAGCCCGGTGCACAGGCCGAGCGTGACGGCAAAGCCGGCTGCACGACCGTTCCGGGCGGACTCAGCCATCACGAAAAGGTTGTCGGGGCCGGGCGAAAGGGCAAGCAGCAGCGCCGTCGAAAAAAAGAGGAGGAGCGTTTGGATGTCGACCATCTCGGAATCAGGATTTCATGAAACTTTCTTCAGCAGAATGACAACGTCGAACGGGACCCCCCGCTTCACCCCAACCTCGGCCAGCAGGCCGCACTCGACAAAGCCGCGAGCCTTGTGGAATCCTATGCTGCCCTCGTTGAGCGATGAAACCGTGGCCAGAATCGAACCGATACCCAGCTCACGTGCACCCGACTCGAGCTCGGTGACAATGGCCCCCCCGATCCCCATGCCGGTAAACCCCGGACGAAGGAAGCAGGTCATCTCGGCGGTGTTCCTGAACGCAGGGATCATGCTGTAGGGTCGCAAGAGACCGAAACCGGCCATCACTCCAAGGTCGACCCGAGCTGTCACGGCCGGATAGCCAGGATAAAAGGCCATGAGCGACACGAACTGGTCAGGGGTGACCGGCGTGTCGGTGTAGGTCGCGAAACTGTGCTCAACGTAATAATTGAATATGTCGGTCATCTCTTCGTGATCCTGCGATGCGGACGCATGAAGCATTAAACGCATCAGCGGAACTTCTCCGTTCGCTGCCCGGCGGAAAGCTTCCCTCCGTAATGGCCAAGCAGCACCACAACGGGCAGCGAAGCCAGCAGCATAAGCACATACGCCCAGTGCAGCAGGCCCGGCTCGCCCATCACCCCGGGGTCGAAGAACCGGATCGAAGTCGCGCCGGCGGCCAGAACGCAAAGAGCTATCGCCAGCCTGATCTTCTTGACGAACACCGGGGCCTTCGCGCCGTTGTATTTCTTCTTCCAGTCGATGATGCCGGAAACGAACGACACCGGAACGGCGAGCAGCACCACGACCATCAGATGGATGACCGTGTGTTCATAAAACGGGTCCCCGGTCGGAAGCGACAGCAGAAGGTAGAGCACCGCAACCGGTATCAGTCCATTGCTGAAATGAGCCGCCACAGCATGGAGCAACAGGGTTTTCTTCATCTCGTCGAGAAACTTTCCGATGGACATGGGCGTCAGGGTTAATGGATGGGGCGGCATTTCGAACAACTGCGCAGGGGTATATCTTTAAAATGTACAATCTTCCCGTAAAGCGTGCAAGGGGCCGCCCTCTCACGGGGTTCTGACGATTATTTACCGCCTGAAGTTTCATTCCTTGGTTTTGCGTGTTATTTTTCAGGCCGTGAGTTTTATCCAATCCAATTCCGTACCCGTTGAGCGAGCTCCCTCCAGACCGGCACAGCGACAACCGTCTCCATGAAGCCGGAACGGCAGGCATCATCAGCCGCCGGAAACCGGTGGTGAAGGCGCACCGGGCAGCCGAGCCGCTCTCCAGCATCGGCCTCTTCGTCAGGTTCCTCAAGCCGGTCACCTGGATACCGGTCATCTGGAGCTTCCTCTGCGGCGCCGTCGCGAGCGGCTCGTTCGAGTTGCGGGACCTTGTCGGCACGAAATTCCTGCTCGCGCTTCTCCTGACCGGCCCGCTGGCCACCGGCACCTGCCAGATGCTGAACGACTATTTCGACCGCGACCTCGACGAGATCAACGAACCCTCCCGGCCGATCCCCGGCGGAGCCATATCGCTCAGGAGCGCGACCATGCTGATCGCCATCTGGTCGGTGCTTTCAGTCGTCGTCGGGTATCTGATCCATCCGCTCATCGGCCTCTATGTGGTCATCGGCATCGTCAATGCGCACCTCTACAGCGCGAACCCCATCAAGCTCAAGAAACGGCTGTGGGCAGGCAATATCATCGTCTCGGTCTCCTACCTCATCATCCCCTGGATCGCCGGCGAGATAGCCTACCGTCCATCGTTCTCCCTGGCCAGCCTGACGCCGTCGCTCATCGTGGCCGGCCTGTACACGCTGTCGAGCACCGGCACCATGACCATCAACGATTTCAAATCGATCGAGGGAGACCGGCAGGTCGGCATTCACACCCTGCCTGCCGTGTTCGGCGAGCGCAAGGCCGCCATGATCGCTTCGGTGCTGATCAACCTCGGACAGCTGCTCGCCTCGGCCTACATGCTGTCGCTGGGCCTGCCGCTCTTCGCGCTTGCCGTTGCGGGGCTCGTCGTGCCGCAGTTCCTGCTGCAGTTCGGCCTGGTTCGCTCACCGCGGAGCATGGACGTGAAATACAACGCCATCGCCCAGAACTTCCTGGTCGCCGGCATGCTCGTCTGCGCCTTCGCCATCAGGATCGTCCGGCCATGACCTCCGGTAGCGAGCCCCTGGTATCGGTCGTCATGGCAACCTACAACCGGGCTGCCCTCCTCGATCGTGCGATCGAAAGCGTCCTTGCCCAAAGCTTTTCCGGCTGGGAGCTGATCGTCGTGGACGACGGCAGCAGTGACGATACCTTCGGCGTCGTGGACAGGTTCGTGCAGGGCCATCGGAACATCCGCTACATGCGCCACCGCAACCGGAAGGCGGCCCTGGCCCGAAACGCCGGAATCCAGGCCTCCTTCGGCCGATACGTGACATTCCTCGACAGCGACGACCGGTACCTCCCGGAACACCTCGCGGCCCGATTCGAGCTTCTTGAGTCGACGCCGGAGCTCGATCTGGTCAGTGGCGGATTCGTCTGCATCGGCGATCCGTGGGTCAGAGACCGCCATGACCCCGGAAAGCTGGTCCACGTCAGCGATTGCATCCTCTGCGGCACGCTGTTCGGCCGGAGGGATCTATTCCTTGAGCTCGGAGGATTCCGGAATCTCGACTACGCTGAGGACAGCGATCTGTGGGACCGCGCCACCCTTCAGCACAACGTCCTGAAGATCGAGCTCCCCGCCAGCTACCTGTACCAGCGATCGGAAGACGGCATCACATCAACCTGGAAGGGGAACAACACATGATCTGCTCAGTTACCGTCTATTGCAGCTCAAGCGGCAAGGCCCCGCAGTCGTACTTCGACCAGGCCGCTATTCTCGGCAGGGGGCTTGCCGAAAGGAACATCGGCCTCGTGTTCGGAGGAGGCCACGTCGGGCTGATGGGATGCGCCGCCGACTCGGTGATGCAGTCAGGAGGAACGGTCAGGGGCATCATCCCCCGCTTCCTCGAAGAGCGCGAAGTCGCCCACTACGGCATCACCGAGCTGCACGTCGTCGAGACCATGCACGAACGGAAGATGCTGCTCACCGGCTGGGCCGATGCCTTCGTCATCCTGCCGGGAGGGTTCGGCACGCTCGACGAACTCATGGAGATCCTCACCTGGAAGCACCTCGGCCACCACGACAAGCCGATCATACTGCTCAACGTCGACGGCTTCTGGGACCGCCTCCTCGAACTCTTCGAGCGCATCGCCGCCGATCATATGGTCAAGCCCGGCTACGAAACTTACTATGACCTCTGTGACAGCGCCGAAGAGGCCCTCGCCCTCATCGACCGGAACAACAACAAATAAAAAAGCCCGGCGGTCTGCCGGGCTCGTCGCTCACGACCTGGGCTTCAGGCTCCTGCGGGCTTCACATAGTCCACGAAGCTGCCGGAAGCGAACGGCACGAGGTTGACCCTGCCGTCGGGGCTCTCACGATTCATCCAGTTGATGAAACCGCTCCCGATCCAGTCGTCGAAGCTCCCTCCGAAGCCGTCCGAACCCGGATAGAGGTCGATGAACTGCTTCATCAGGCTGGTCGTGAATGCGGCCTCGTCTCCGGCGGCCCTGTACTTCTCCACCCCCGGGCAGCGCTTGCACTGTGACTGCATGTCGGCAGTGGCGCACAGATCGCTCTTGTCGGTAAGGTAGCCGCAGTGGCTGCCTCTCGCGACCCTTGAAACGACGGCCCACGATCCGGTCGACGGAGGCGAGAGCTGGGTGAACTGCGTCATCGTGGAGGCGTCTTCAGACCACGCCGGCGGGACGGAACTGTCGAGGCAGGCGCAGTCGCACTCACCGACGACCATCGCGATCGGCATCTGCCGCGAGGAGAGCAGTTGCCGGTAAGGCTCCATGCCGGGCATGATGAAGGCCATCTTCTGGTCCACGGGAGAGAGCTGTACGAGTCCGACCGGGTTCGCCCTTTCGGATGGGTCCCATTGCGACATGCGTTCCGTATAGGCCGGCAGGAACTCACGGTCGAAAATAACCGGGTCGAAAGGCCGGAGCTGCGACTTGCCGATCTCATGAAGCGCATCGAAACCGCAGGCCGCGGCCTGGGCATGAGAGCCTCCGACCGAGTGGCCTGCGAAGATAACATTGTTCGAGACCATGAACTTCGAGCGTTGAGCGAGGCAGGCGTCGTAAAGCGAGCAGTTGTGTCCCTGGGGCTCGGTCTTGTAGAAGAAGTCGGTGACGCCGTATTTGATCAGGTACGAAGCCGCTGCATAGGCCTCCTGTCCAACCCTCGGGTTGCCGCCGATGTCGGTCCAGGGCAGACCCTGCATCTGGGTGTGGCAGGCGCTGACGAACGCCATGGCCCAGTTCTTCTCGACGATCGCTTCGCTGTAATTGTAATAGTTGGAGGGGTTGATACCGAACAGCGGATTGTCGTCAAAGAATGAGCCGATGATCTTCTTCGGCAGGTACAGGAGGTCGTTGCCGATCAGGAAGCCGTGGTTGAACATCACCAGGCCGTTGGCCATGCGGTTTTTAGGGTAGAAGACTTCGACCACCACTTCGACAAACTGGGGAATCTTCCAGTCATACTGCACCCAGAGGTGTATCCTGTCGAAGCAGTAATCGTTGATGCGGATCGGTTTCATGGCAGAATGATTTTATATGGGAGAAATGGAGAACGAGGGGCTCAGGAAAGCTTCGGACAGGAGTGTGATCGGACCGGAGCTTTCGATGGAGGCATCGCGGCGGGGAAAACGCGGCAAGGAAGGCGAAATGGGCATATCGGGGAAACTGCAGCAGTTCAGTAAGGGAAATGCACGGCGTTAAACTCTCTGCCAATATACACCATTTTTATATAATCAACGAAATGTGACAGGACTACAGCGCGGCGCATCAGACCCGGAAAAAATGGGCGGGGTCAAGCCCATGGATCGTTTCAGGCGGATTTCGTGTTAAAGTTTCCGAAGTTAAAAAAGCTGATGCAACCCCATCCGGTTTGAGATGAGGAGAGGCGAACCGAAGCAATAAAGCAACAACCAAGATGATGATGACGCTGATATTTGTCTACAACGCTGACAGCGGGCCGATCAGCGGCCTGTTCGACCTCGGGCACAAGATCCTGAGTCCTTCGACCTACCAGTGCAGCCTCTGCACGCTCACCCATGGACCGTTCACTGAAAAGGAGGCCTGGACGGAGTTCCGGAAGAGCGTGGGAGTGCCTATGGAGTTCCTGCACCGTGATGAGTTCGAACAGAAATATGACCTCAGCTTCGAGTATCCGGTGATCCTCAGGAAGAACAGCAACATCGACGTGCTCATGCCGAAAGCGGAGATCGACGGCCTGGAAAGCCTCGACGAGCTGATCGCGGCCATAAGGAAACGGCTCGAAGAGACAGTCTGACGAAGGCAGAGGGGTTGTGGACTTGGTCGGTTCAGCCCGGCACCAGCACCGCAGCGCCTCGGGACGTTCCCGAACGGATGTCGAGCAGTGCCCGGTTGGCCTCGATGAGTGGATAGAGCTGAACCTCCGGCCGGAGGTTGATCGTTGCAGCAATCTCGAGAAACGCCGAAACGTCGGCCCTGGTGATATTGGCCACGCTCTTGATCTCCTTTTCCATCCAGAGATGGCGTTCGTAATTTATGCCCGAGAGCAGGGCGCCGTCACCCGACTCCTTCCGTATCGCGTTGATTACGAGACGCCCTCCTGGCCTGAGGTTTCCGAGGGCCGCGACCACCGGTCGCCATGCCGGGGTCGTATCGATGATCGAAGCACAGGGTTCCGGAGGAACCGCTTCCGTCCCGCCGGCCCAGTCGGCCCCGAGCGAACGGGCGAACTCACGATCCGCCTCACTGCGGGCAAACACGAACACCGGTGAATCGGGATAGAGCGCCCTGGAAAGCTTGAGCACCTGATGTGCCGACGAGCCGAAGCCGGTCAACCCAAGCACCTGGCCATCTTCGAGATTGGCGAGCCTGAGCGAACGATAACCGATGGCGCCACCGCAGAGGAGAGGGGCTGCCTCAGCGTCGCCGAAGCTGTCCGGGACAGGATAGGTGGAGGCTGATGGCGCCACCATGAACCCGGCATAGCCCCCGTCGGCGTCGCGTCCGGTTGCCCGGAAATCAGCGCAGAGGTTCTCTCGCCCGCTCAGGCAGTAACCGCACTCTCCGCAAGCAGAATAGATCCAGGCCACCCCCCTTCTCTCACCGACCTCCACACTCTCGACTCCCGGGCCCCTGGACACGACCCGTCCAACGACCTGATGCCCGGGTATGACCGGAAATCGCCGGGGCGGCGTGCGACCCTCGATCTCGTCGAGTTCGGTATGGCATACCCCGCAGGCCCCCACCTTGAGCAGGACCTCGCCAGGACCGGGTTCAGGCACTGCCACATGCCGGTGTTCAAGCGGTTCAGGATCGACTCGGAGATCGACGATCCGCTCAAGCATCATGGCATCCATGACCAAAGAACCCTCAGAAACGCTTCTGGTAGATGTGGCAGTAGGGATGGTGGCCTGTTTTTTCATAATAGTCCTGATGGTACTCCTCGGCAGGCCAGAATTCGCCGGCCTGCTTTACCTCGGTCACCACCCGGAACCCTTTTTCCAGAAGCTTGGCGATCAGCGACTCGGCGATCCTCTTCTGCTCGTCGTTCCGGTAATAGACCGCAGAGCGGTACTGGGTGCCGACATCGGGGCCCTGCCTGTTGAACTGTGTCGGATCGTGGATCTCGAAGAAGAGCTTCGCCAGCTCCTCGTAGCCCACGACCTTCGGGTCGAACTCGACCTCTATGGCCTCGGAGTGGCCGGTGTCACCGGTACAGACCTGACGGTACGAAGGATGCTCGGTGGTCCCGCCGGTATATCCGACCCTGGTCGAGACCACCCCCCTGACGTTCTTGAAATGGTACTCGACCCCCCAGAAGCAGCCTCCGGCAAACACAGCCTTCTCCGTGTGCACCGGAGGCTTGTCGGCCGGATCAAAGGTGAGTGAAATCGAGTTCACGCAGTATCGGGCGTTTTTCGAAGTAAGGCCTTCATCAAAGAACACGTGGCCAAGATGGCCGCCACAGTTGGCGCAGACGATCTCCGTGCGCCGCCCGTCAGCGTCGGTCACCTGCCTGACGGTACCGGGAACGGCATCGTCAAAGCTAGGCCAACCGGTGCCGGACTCGAACTTGTCGTCTGAGCGGAACAGGAGCGCGTCGCACTGCCGGCAGTGGTAACTCCCTTTCTCCTTGTTAAGGAAATAGATGCCGGTAAATGGGCGCTCCGTCCCCTTGTCTATGATGACCGCCCGCTCTTCCGGGGTCAGGCTCCTGTAGGTCATTGAATCCTCCTTGGAAATTATCGTTGCAATGAGAGAAATGTCTCTGGCGGGCGGTTTTGCGGAACATGCCGACATGAAACCTCCAGCCAGCGCAAAAAAAACAATTATGAGATGTTTGAGTAATGCCACAAGCCACCTGTAATTCAATCCGACGTTACGTCCAGGTTCATCTTCAGGGAGCCGAAAAAAAGCGGAACATGCTACCCTGTTGCATCTCAACAACCCACAGGAACTTCTGAATGTTTCCATCATGCTGAACTATCTCCCCGGATCAAGGCTTTTCATCCATGAGGAAACCTGTAAACCCGCCTCCTATGACCAGACGTGAAAGCCCGAACCGGCTCGCCAGCGAAAAAAGCCCCTACCTCCTTCAGCACGCATGGAACCCGGTAGACTGGCGTCCATGGGGAGAAGAGGCTTTCGAGGAGGCACGGCGCACAGAACGGCCGATATTCCTGTCCATCGGCTATTCGACCTGCCACTGGTGCCATGTGATGGAACGGGAGTCATTCGAGGATGCAAGGACGGCTGAGCTGCTGAACCGCCATTTCGTGCCGATCAAGGTGGACCGCGAAGAGATGCCCGACCTCGACCGCCTCTACATGCTCTTCGTGCAGGCCACGACCGGACGCGGAGGCTGGCCGATGTCGGTCTGGCTCACCCCTGCGCTCAAGCCCTTTTTCGGCGGCAGCTACTTCCCGCCGGTCGACCGGTGGGGGCTGCCCTCCTTCAGCGGAGTACTCGAGGTCCTCGCCTCGATGTGGGAACACGATCGTGAACGGTTGACGGCATCGGCAGGCTCGATGATGCAGCAGATGCTGGAGCTCGACGGTCAGCCGGCGGGAGGTGGCGAATTGAACCGTGCGCCGGCGACGGAGTGCCTCGGTCAGCTTGAACGGAGCTTCGACTCCGAGTTCGGCGGCTTCGGCGAGGCCCCGAAATTTCCGAGGCCGGCGATCTTCGCATTTCTCTTCAGCCAGGCGTCACGAAGCGACAGCCGGGCGCCGCTCGACATGGCTCTTCATTCACTGAAGAAAATCGCAGAGGGAGGAATCCACGACCAGCTCGGAATTCAGGGTCTCGGGGGAGGCGGGTTCGCGCGTTACTCTACCGACCGCTACTGGCATGTTCCGCACTTCGAAAAGATGCTCTACGACAACGCGCAGCTCGCCGTCTCCTACCTGCAGGCTTGGCAATGGTCGCGTGAGCCTGTGTTTGCCGATGCGGCCCGGGACATCTTCAACTACGTGCTCTGTGACATGACCTCACCGGATGGAGCCTTCTTCGCGGCCGAAGACGCCGACAGCATGCCTTCGACCGGCGGGGAGATAAAGGAAGGGGCTTTCTACCTCTGGACGAAACCTGAGGTGGATTCGCTGCTTGGCCCTGCGGATGCCGGGCTCTTCTGCGAGGCTTACCGGATCAGGATGGCGGGCAACGCACCATCGGACCCGCACGGGGAGTTCAGGAACTTGAACATTCTAGTCCGGTCAGCGGACACGGATGAACTGTCGAAGATGTTCAGCATGTCGCCCGAAGAGGTCGCAACACACCTCGAATCGGCTCGGGCGAAGCTGTACGAGGCCAGAAGCGTGCGGCCACGACCGCTCAGGGATGACAAGGTCATTACGGCATGGAACGGACTCATGATCTCCGCACTGGCAAAAGGTTCACGTATCCTCGACGATGAAAACCTTCTTCAGGCCGCACGGCGAGCGGCAGCATGGATCCGGGAGAAGATGTATACCCCCCAGAGCGGGCGGCTCTACAGGAGGTACTGCGGAGGAGAGGCTTCGATAGCGGGTAAGGCTTCCGATTACGCCAGCCTCGTACAGGGGTTGATCGACCTTTACGAAGCCTCTTTTGAACCGGATCATCTCCGGCTGGCCGTTAAGCTGACCGAAACGCAGCTTTCACTTTTTTACGACCGGCAGAACGGGGGTTTCTTCAGCACGGCATCGGATGACAGGCTCGTACCGGCACGCCTTAAGGAGTCCGAAGACGGTGCCGAACCGTCGGCCAGCTCAGTAAGCGCGCTGAACCTCTTTCGACTGGCTGCCATGACCGGGCGTGATGAGCTGAGGAGGTACGGTGAGGAGACTGTTCGCTCTTTCAGCAGCACCCTGGAAAATTCCCCGTCCGCGATGCCGCTGATGCTTGCCGCGCTCGACCTGGTGCTGACGCCGCCGCGAATCGTGGTGCTCGCTGGTGATGCAGGCGATCAGGCATTCCGGGATCTCGAAAAAGCAGCGTTCCGGCATGACCACCCGGGGACCGTTATCACGCATGGGGATACGGCGCCGGAGGATCTCATGCCCTATGCGTCAGCCACGGCACGCGCTCATCAGGGAAAACCCGCTGCGTATCTCTGCTTCGAAGGAAGTTGCATGCCGCCGGTCCATGAGCCTGAAGCGCTCGAGGAGATGCTGGACGAGTGACCGCATGGAGATCATCCGTGATCAGCGGATCTCCTCCCTCTCGACGGTACCCTTCGGCTTCAGCGGATTTTCCATGCCGCTGATCGCGCCGACTGCCTTGAATGCAAGAGAACCGACCGCAAAAATGCCTAACCCGGCGACGGCAATGCCTGCCAGGCCGTGTACGATAGGCATTCCCATCGGCGAAAAGAGCGCCGCGCCGCCAGCGACACCGACAGCTGTTTTAACCATATTGTCAGGACCACCTTGTTCCATATCTACCATCTCCTTTTGACCTGATTGGATTGACTGGTGACTGCAACCGCCTTTGCTTCGCCTCGTGATACCGGGAAAGCCTGTTTGAAAGTTAAACCATTTCGCAAACAAAATGATCGGCTGCAATTGGAAAAATGGAGCTGAAATCCTATACTAAGACATCTTTTTCAGGGACAATTAGCTCAGCTGGTTAGAGCGTTCGCTTCACACGCGAGAGGTCAAAGGTTCGAATCCTTTATTGTCCACCATCCTGCCCGATCCGCAATTCCTGATTTCCCGGTTTCAACGAAGAGCACCCTGAGGATTTTCACGGGGATAAAGCCACCGATTCCTGCCGGTAAGTCCAACATCCCCTGACGAAAAGCTTTCGATCAAGCGGCTTGCACTCCCGATAAGCCGGTTCAGTACGCCCCCACGCATGCAGCGCGCCACGAGTCTGAACGTTCTCGGTATGAACCGGTTACGAAGAGGGCTCCTCCGGGAACGGAGTCACATCCTCCGGCTCAGGAGGAAAAGATGCATTCAAAGCATTTGCTGCAGCAACACCATCGGATAAGCATATAAAATTGACCATCACGCAGGCATGAAGCTTATGCAGAAGCTCTCTGTGTGATCGCAGCGGGTCTGAACCGTTGTCCATTTTACGAGAAGATTACCGGGATTCGCCAAAACAAAGCGGGAGCTGGTATCCAGCGAATGAAAGATACAAAGACATTGACGGAGAAGGCAAGGCATCGGCTCTTTTTTCCTCTGAAATCTTAACATTCCGCCGTCAGCCCCGCGTCATCACTTCCTGCGTCAACTACCCGTTCTACCTTCTCTTCCACGATCGGACAGCACAGGTGTTCCGAAATTTGCAACCTCTCGTCGCAAGGTCGCTTTCAGGCGATCATCAAAGGCGTCATCTCTTCGACGGTCTGGTTGAGCGTCACTTGCATGACCCATTTCCAGTCGTTATTGTCAGGCCACTCGCCATAGCGGGAGAGATCGTTAAGGTATCCGGCCAACAGGAACAGCCTGTTCGCCCCGATAGTGGCCGACGAACCCTTAAGGGTGTGGGAGAGGTTTTCGAATCGCTTGAGATCTGCTGCTGAGGCAGCGTTTCCGAGCTCCTCGATGATGTTTTCCGATTCCCTGACGAACACTTCGAGCAAGGAAGCCAGCATGTCGCTGTCACCCACGGTTTTCAGGCTTTCGATGATCGAATCATCAAGAACACTTTCATTGCAGATCGCCTCCAGGGTTTTTGCCGTAGGCTTATTGTCGATTTCCTGTTGGGGGTTCATAGCTTTCCTTAGGGGTTTTACGTTCATAAGCCAGTAGGCGAGCGTCGAAACGAGCTCATCCCGGAATATGGGTTTGCTGAGAAAATGATTCATACCCGCATCCTTGACTTCGGACATGCTCAGCTGGTCGGTGTTACCCGTGAGGGCAATGATCGGAATGTCGGCATGGTTCCTGAACCGGGAGAATCCGTCTCCTTTCCTGATCAGGCGCGAGGTTTCGACGCCGGTCAGAACAGGCATCTCCATATCCATCAGAATGAGATCGTAATCCTGCTCTTCAAGCATTTCAAGAGCCTTTTTCCCGTTATCCGCCTGACCGATAAGACAACCATAATGGCTCAGGATCATGCTCATGAACTTCCGGCTCAGTTCGTTATCGTCAACGAGCAGGATGCGGCTGTTCGCAAGCGCATCCTCGTAGTCGCTGACTATGGTGGGGAGTTCTGAGAAAAAGTAGCGCTCCATCACCTTGTTGATGTCCGAACGCCTCAACGGCTTGGAGAGCACCTCGTTCATGCCGCAAGCTTCCGCACGCGCCAACGCTTCGGCCAGAGGGAGCGCGGTTACACCGATAACCGGCATTTTCGCACAATGATGGGCAAGTTCCGGTTCGATGTTCAGCGTCTGCCGCATCATACTGACCGCTTCATCGCCATTCAGGAGCGGCATCTCGAAATCCATGAACACCAGGTCATAACGGGTGTTCGAAAGCAGGTCGAGTGCCTGCACTCCATTCTCCGCCTGATCGAAAGGGCAATTCCATTCGGATATAAACTTGATCAGAAGCACCCGGTTGCTCGCCTGGTCATCAGCCAGGAGTATCCTTTTGTTATGGAGGATTTCCCGTTTAATGTCGTTCGTGGCTTTGGATATGTACGGAGGCAGGCAGATGATGAACTCCGTCCAGTGCCCCTCCATCGAATCGCAGGTGATCGTGCCGCCAAACGACTCTATGACCCTTCGGCAGAACGCGAGGCCAAGACCATTTCCGCCACTTTTGCCATGAGTATAGAAACGGTCGAAGATGATCTCCCTCTTACCCTGAGGGATGCCTGGGCCGGTATCACGAACACGGACATAATTTGCCTTGTTGCCGGTTTCAGTGGTGATTTCGATTTTGAAACCCGGCTTGTTTTTATAATGGAGTGCATTCTTGATCAGATTGAAAAGTACATAGATGAACAAGTCCGTGTCACCAAAAATGTCGAATTTGGTAGCGGTGTTTTCGACGATCAGTTCACTTTCCTTTGAATCATTGTACCCGTAACTGAGGATTGCGGCATGAATGGAGTTGTTCGCAGAAAGCCTTTTGAAATTTTTGATATCTATAGCCCCATCCTGCAGTGTGGCCAGAATGGAGTCGATTATCTTGTTACCTCTTTTTATTGTACCAAGGCTCTCGTCGATGATGTCATGAATGCCGATCAGGCTTGAATAACTCAGATCGAATTTCTGGTATTCGCCGTGCTTTGCCGGCCTGTCGGGTATGATAGACTGCACGGTGCCGATAGCATTGGTGATTGAACTCAGCGGATTTCTCATCTCATGTGCAATGCTGCCGCTCAGGCTTCTCATCAGCGATATTTTCGTCAACTGGGCGGCATGCCGCTTATGATTGGCAATCAGGCCGCCGACAAAGGCGAACAGGTAGGTGGGAATATATTCGGCCTGAAAGTAGGTGTAGGAGACATGGCCGTCTATGGCATAGACCGCCGCATAGGCCATAACAAATCCGATGACCGTATAGGCACAGATAAATCGCCAGTCATTTACGATGAGAATGATCAGGAAAAGACAGGCCATCGAGGACATGGCCCACGCAACCGACCACTCATTTTTCAACAACATGAAATCGAAAAAGAACGGCATCAGAACCGGCACAGTAAAAAGAAAGTAAAGCGGAAACAAATCCTTCGCCTTTTTGGGCAGGTAGCTGTAAAACAGCCACGGGAGACTGATCACGGCTTCTGCAAGCCGCAAGGTCATGCTCTCATAGGGCTGGGGAAACAGATACTTCCAGACGAAATAAAAAAGCGGATAGCCGAACGAACCGAACATTCCTATCATAGGCAGATTCGGTTCCGCATGTTCAACAATAGCGATGACTCTCTGCTTCAATGATTGCATGTTCTATTAAAATACGCTTTATCGCTTTCCCGGATGTGTCTCGACAACCGAAGGTTATCCGGTCAAGATTAACGATATCTTGACAATACCGTCAGTCAACCCTGACAGTATTGATGTAATTTGATGCAGAAATCCACCCTGACACACTCATAGTTATTTTATTCAGGAAATATCGCATTTTATAGATGGAAGAACTTCATCCGAATTTACATATTATAATAATAAGTAGGTGGAAGTTTAAACTTTTGATTTGAAAGCAAGGTCGCTACACATCTGACTGCCCTCATATTTATTATAAATTATCATTTATAATTATGTTCACCGAAGTTTCAACTAAGAGTAACGGTGTTACGGTTTTACCTGAATTTGTTGAAAAACGTTTACAGGCGTGCGACGAGGAGATCTACAAACCAAGAAAAAACAACAGACCGCTCGTTCTCGGCAACTGCCTGCCTGACGCAAACTCCGTCATGCTTCAGAGCAACGATTACCTGAACATATCAAATCATACCTATATAAGGAACGCCCAGCTCGAAGTTCTCTCCAGAATGAGCCAGGAACCGGTGATGTCGGCAGTTTTCCTTCATGAAAACAGCGAAAAACATGTTTTCGAGAAAAAAATGTCGGATTTCACTGGCTTCGAGTCTGCAATTCTCTGCCAGTCCGGCTGGGCTGCCAACGTAGGGTTGATGCAGGTCATCGCTGACAGCACCGTGCCTGTCTATATCGATTTTTTCACCCACATGTCGCTCTGGGAAGGCATAAAGTGTTCCGGGGCGATCCCATATGCATTCCGTCACAATGATCCCGGGCACCTCGAACGGCTCATCAAAGAACATGGCCAGGGTATCGTTCTGGTTGATTCACTCTACAGCACAATCGGAGATATCTCCCCTCTCCGGGAGATCATCGAGATAGCCAACCGTTATGATTGTGTATCGGTTGTCGATGAGTCCCATTCGCTCGGCACGGAAGGAGCGCACGGAGCAGGACTGGTCGATGCGTGCGGATTGACCGGCCAGGTTCACTTCATTACTGCAAGTCTTGCCAAGGCGTTTGCAGGCCGGGCAGGGATCATCCTGTGTCCGGCACGGTTCGCGAAATACTATCCGTACATGGCCTATCCGGCAATTTTCAGCTCCACCCTGCTTCCCCATGAAATTGCGGGTTTGAACGCAACCGTCGACGTGATCAAGGGTGGGGACGACCGGAGAATGAGACTCCATGCAAAATCCCGTCATTTCAGGGATGGGCTCTCCACGCTCGGTTACAATATCGCCAGCCGATCACAGATTGTGTCCATTGAGGGCGGGCTCGAGTCCGATACGGAACTGCTTCGGGACGCGCTTGAGGAAAGGAACGTGTTCGGCTCGGTTTTCCTTGCTCCGGCGACTCCAAAAACCCGCTCGCTCATGCGTTTTTCCCTGCATTGTGATCTGCGTATGGAAGAGCTGGATTATGTGCTGAAAGTCTGTGCGGACATACGTGACAAAATCGGAATGAGGAACTGGAAGTCGACGAAAAGAAAGGCGATCGAACAGTAGATCAGAGCGGGAAACATCTCTTCCGGGCAACAACCCGATAGCATCTCAAGGCTTCAAAAGAAGCAAAGCGCAGATAAAATCCGAAACTAAACCATCCGAGAATACTCAGCATCAATTCTGCGAAAAAGCACCCCTGAACTGCTATTTTTTCAATGTGCTGTTTACTTTTCTTATCAGATCATCCATCGTAAACGGCTTTTGAATCAGATCCCTGATGTCAAAATCAACTCCCTCGTCAGCAAGGTAATTTGCCGGATATCCGGACATAAAAAGCACTTTCATATTTTTCCGTATCGATTGCAGCTGCTTGCTTAACTCTATTCCATTCATTCGTGGCATCATGATATCAGTCAGCAGAAGATGTATCTCACCATTGTAATTTTCGGATTCATGGATCGCTTCCGAAGGAGTGGATGCCGTCAGCACACGATATCCATTGATTTCAAGCACCTGTTTGCATATGTTGAGAATGAGCAGCTTATCGTCCACCAAGAGAATCGTCTTTTCTCTGTTCATGATGCTTGATATTTAACATTTTCTATCGCATTCAACCCAGGCTGTACTCATCAGGTGATTTGACCAGAACAACAGAAAAACGCTTAAGCTCCTGATATCGAGTCACCAGGAACATAAAAAAGACGGTTCGGTTGACTGAGTAATCCCTGAATTTTCGTGGCACACGGCACAGGAAGTACTTCCGATCACCTCTGTTCATGCTTTCAGCAAGCGAACCGCCGCAACGAGCGATCCCCGCCGAACCCATCTTCACCGGACACGCAGGGACACAGCGGGCTCTGCTCTCCATCGCAGGCATCTCATTTCGTTCACGACGGCAGACAGAGTCAACCGTCTCATGATCACCCTAACAACCTCCGCGTCGGTTTTGTTGCCGGACAGCCAGGACCCTGCCGGGGCAAGCGCGTTGGACGGAGGAATTCCGGAAGGGTCGACGCGGGGCTCTCAAAGCATGCCGTCTCAGAAAATTCACTTTTCAGATCGGGAAATTTGAAAAATCAACCATTGCCGATCAGGCTGGCCACTCGACGGAATCGTGACAGAAAAAAGTATATACCCGTATACATAAAATACACTTACGGTTTTTTTACCCAACAAAACATGACAATGTTCGAGTAATTTAATAAATTGAAATTAAGACAATAATACGCCACCATGGCTTGCGCATAGCTGACAACCTCCTAAAAATCCACCAGGTTTGGTTAAGCTCCACATTCTTGACGACGTCCTGGATATAACGGTCCAACACTATGAGAGTTGACGCGTCTCTTCACGACACGATACCGGCTTCGATACTTATCATCGATGACGACATGCGTATTATCGGATGGAACCGGTTTTCGCAAGAGGTTGTCAATGGCAAATCCGGGAATGAAATGTTCGGAGTCAATCCATTTGAACGCATTCACCCCGAAGATTTTACAGAGATCAAGAAAGCTTTCCTCCGGACGCTTTATACCGGCCTTGAAGAAACCGCCGAATTCAGGATGTACCACAGGAACGGGCCTCCCTATAAATGGGCGACAGCGCGGGCGAAGAGATCGGTCATCGACGACAAGCCATGTGTCGTCGCCGTCGTCACAGAAACCACGGAGTTGAAACGCGCGGAAAAACTTCAGGAGCAGTTTCAGCAGCTGCAAAAAATGGAGCTGCTTGAACAGCTGACCGGCAGTCTCGCTCATGAATTCAACAACCTGTTGTTCGGAATTCTCGGCAACACCGAACTCATTATCGAGCAGCTTGACGACTCCTATCAATTTATCGATAATATCAATGATATTCATAATTTAGCTAACCGCGCAGTTATACTGACGCATCAACTGCTTGCTTTTGCCCGCAAACAGATCGCGAACCCGGCAAAGCTCTCCCTGAACAAAGAGATCGAAAGCCTTTTTCCTATACTCAGAAGCTCGGTCGGCGACCATATTCAATTAGCCTGGCACCCGAGCACCGATGAACTCAACGTTCACTTCGATCCTTCCCAGCTCAGTGAGATCCTCGTCAATCTGTGTCTGAATGCAAAGGAGGCAATAGCCGGAACAGGCACCATCACGATAGAAACCAGTATGGAATATGTGGAGATGGAATCCGGCGGGAAAGAGCAGCCCCGCAAGGAACCATGCAACCATGCCATAATATCAGTTTCCGATACGGGTTGCGGCATAGATGCCGGTATGTTGCCTCATATTTATGAACCCTTCTTTTCCACAAAAAAAATTGGCCACGGAATCGGATTAGGGCTTTCATCGGTATATGGCGTACTGAAGCAAAACCACGGACACATCGATTGCCGGACTGAAATCGGGAAAGGGACCACATTCAGGATCCACCTCCCCGTGCATGAAGGGACTATCGATAAAAACGATGCCGGTGATCAGAACAGCCATGCAAGCTGGCACGACAGGACCATACTTCTCGTTGAAGATGAGCCGGGCGTTCTCAAAATGCTGAAAGGCATGTTAAAGGATACCGGGGTAACGCTCCTCTACGCCCAGGACGCAAAAGCCGCCATCAAGATATCGGATCAATATCCCGACACCATCGATATTTTAGTGACCGATACGATTTTACCTTACGCAAGCGGTGAAACGTTGAGCAAGCAACTTCAAAGCGTGCGGCCCGAGCTCAGGACCATTTTCATGTTTGGCAATTCGCAGGAGACCTCTGCTCTTGGCGACCCACTGATTGAGGGCCTGAACCTGATCCGGAAGCCATTTTCGCTCAAGAGCTTCATGGGCATCGTTTCCGGAATATTCGGGAACAGAACTCCCTCCGGCTCCCTGCCTCATCCAGATTAATGCCCCCGTGGCCTTCGGAATACAGGATTGTTTGCGACCCGCTCCTCTATGGAAGCGCAATAAAGTCCGATTTTCCGTAAAAACATTAATTCGGCAGCGCCGACAAGCTGCTGAGCAAACGCCTGAAATCAGATCTTCTGGACATTGTCGGCCATCAGAGGATCCGATTCAGCTCTCTGTATCCAGTGATTCCATGACGCCACCGGCTCGGCTCCTGAAGCCGTATGTGCTTGCTATCGACTGCCGCTCCCGCTTCGGGGGGGAATGATGGGTAGTAATGGATCGTCCGGGCAAAACAATTGAGAGAACGAGACACAGTTCTGGGCAAACGGCTGGAAACACGTATATTGCATCCTTTTTCAGTCAGAAAAAATGCGAATGGCCAGATCGATATCCGTGGCTGTCCCGTTTATGTTTTTTTATTTATCACCAGAATTTGAATGAGTAAGAGAGCCTTCATCAAAGCCTACCTTAAAAACCCTTCGAGAACCGGATCGGTACTGCCCTCTTCAGGTAGCCTGGGACGCGCCTTCGCCGAACATATGGACACGCTGCCGACCGACAACATCGTCGAACTGGGACCGGGTACCGGCGCACTCACTCGACACATCGCCGGCAGTTCTCCGACGCTTATCGAGATCGATAAGGAGCTGTGCCGCGTCCTGAGCGGACAGTTTCCGCATTGCGTCATCGAGAACAAATGCGCCGTTGAGTTCCTCAATGAGTGCTCCGACCGTTGCGGCCTGATCATTTCGATTCCCCTCATCAACAACCCTGAAAAGGGAAAACTGCTGATGGCGCTGAGAGATGCCTATATGCGCGGAGTGATCGCCTGGTGCATGATTTTCACCTATGGCCTGACCGACCCGTTGAAGGAGGTCGGCTTCGAAAAATCGAGAAAGGTAAAATCCATCATCCTGAACTTCCCCCCCGCACACGTCTGGTTCTATGAGTAAGATCGTCAGATTCATCGCCTGCTATGTCGCGGGGATGCTGCTCCTGATGCCTTTCTGGATCTATGGTACGTTCGGCAACGGAGTCACGATCGAGCAGATGGTCTTCCATATCATGTCCGGAGCCGAGGGAGTGATCGGCACCGACATAAGCCTGAAAAGAAGTTTCGTTCTGGTCAACCTTGTCGCCCCCCTCTTCTTTCCTGGTTTTCTGGCCTCAGCCTACTGGCTGATCGGCAGTATCAGGGAGAGCGAGAGAAAGATGATGCTGGAAAAAAGGCTCCGGCTCTTCTGTTCGCTGTTCCTTGTATCCAGCATATTGCTCTTCGCTTACAGAATCAATCTGTACCAGTATATCAGGTCGAGGTTCGGCAAGGATACCTTCTCAGGTCTGTATGCCGATCCGGGGAAAATCCGCTTCAGCACGCCGGCCCACAAGAAAAATCTTGTGCTGATCTACGTCGAGTCACTGGAGTGCGACATGGGGCACCTGGGCCCAAACCGTATCGACGCGATCAGGCCGATCGAGGATCTGCCGGGATATCACGTCAGCAATTTCATCCAGGCCCCCGGCACAGGGTGGAGCATCGCCGGCATGATCTCGAGCCAGACCGGGGTGCCTTTGAAACCGTTCTACTATAACGAAGCGGGCGACTTTGTTGGCAGCATGGCCAAAAAGTCCATCTTTCCGAACCTGACAAGCCTCAGCGACATCCTGTCGAGGGAAGGGTATGTGCAATATTTTCTGGTCGGGCCTGATCTCAGGTTTTCCGGGATGGACAAATTCTATTACGGACACCGATACAACTATGCGATCGGACGGGACGAGTGGCTCTCACGGGGGCTCGACAGGTCTCTATTCACCGGATGGGGAAACGGACTGCATGATGACACGCTCCTGGACGAAGCGTACAAAGTCATAACTTCGTGCCGTGCCGGCAAGAAGCCGTTCGTGGTGACGCTCATCACCACCGACACCCACTTCCCGGACGGCTTCCCCTCTCCCCGATGCGACAGCAAGGAGGCCGCAGAGGGCTTCATCGGAGCCTTTAAATACACGTCGAGGTACCTTGCCGGGTTCATCGAAAAGCTGATCTCTGAAGGGTTGCTCGAGAACACGGATATCATCATCATGGGGGACCACCTGTTCATGGACAGCTCCTACCAGGCAAATACCTGGTTTTCGGAGGACCGGCATGTCTACTTCAAGATGATCACCGCCGAGAACCGGAAGCCCAGCAGGGATACGATGACCCACTTCGACGTCGCACCCACGATCCTCGACCTGCTCGGCAGGAGAGCGGGTTCCGATACCCGGTTCGGCCTCGGCATATCCCTGTTCTCGAAGATTTCACCTGCCGATTACGACCGCCATCTGAAGATGGTGCTGAGCGAAGAGATCCTCAGTCCCTCCGTGGTCTATGACCGTTTCTGGTCATCGAAATAGAGTACCGGCCTGAGAACAAGTCACGCCTCGCGGCAAGCCGGCCATGGTCATGGCGTCCCGTGTCGGTTCCCACGCCGACGGTGATCGGGTTCCCCTTCTCCGGCAATCATCAGGATGGCTGGTGCAGCTTTATCCATTCCACGTACAGGTCCATCCAAGACTGGAGGAACTGCCTGCTCGAAGCGCCAATACCGCCATCCTCGTCAAAAAGTACCTCCTTGAATTGGATAAACGCCTCCGGTTGTCCAAGTGTCGGCATGTCGAGGTACGCGAGAATGTTGCGAAGCTGCTGCTGGGCGACGGCCGTACCGACCGCACCGACCGAAATGCCGACAACGCCGGCGGGCTTGCCTCTCCACGAACTCTTTCCGTAAGGTCTCGAGGCATGGTCTATGGCGTTCTTGAGCACGCTCGTGATCGACCTGTTGTATTCCGGAGTGACGAACAGCACCCCGTCCGCTCCGGAAATTTCCTGTTTCAACCGGACGACCGGCCCGGGCGGTCGTTCATCATCATCCGGATTATAGAGGGGAAGATCGTCGATGCGCACGCTGTTGAATGAAAACTCGGGCGGGGCAAGCCTGATCAGCGCTTCGGCAAACCGCCGGTTCAGTGACTCCTTTCTGATGCTGCCGACAATCAAGGCTATCTGATAAGTGCTCATGGCGATAGTGGTTTTGTTTGCAAGATGGTTCATCGTTTCAGGTTGTTACTCCGGCAACTGTGAGCATTCAGGCTGGATGAGACCTTTGGGCCTCCTCCTGAACGAAGCGCAGCGCAATGAGGATTCCACATGGTTACGGAACATCAGCCGATCCGTACCGCCAGCATGGAGATTGCGCCGCCCTCGATACCCTCCACGGGAAAGCTGACCGGTTCGTCGACTCCCTGCATCCCGAGGATGTATAGCACAGGCAGGAAGTGGTCGGGGGTCGGGGAGGCGAGCCGGGCGTCATCACCCAGCGCCATGAAATCGACCAGTTGTGAACCGTTGCCTTCAACCATGAGTCTCCTTGCCCAACTCTCGAACCGGAGCGCCCAATCAAAAGGGGGCGCTGTACGGTCGTCCCACCGGTAAGCACGGAGATTATGAACGATATTGCCGCTTCCTACCACCAGTATCCCTTCCTCCCTGAGCGCCCGGAGACGTTTACCGGTCTCGAAATGAAAGTCAGGGGTTTTCGTCGAGTCGATACTGAGCTGCACAACGGGGATGCTGGCGTCAGGATACATATGGCAGAGCACTGACCAGACACCATGATCAAGTCCTCGATGGTCGTTGCGGAGCGTCTGGAGGGGTTGCAGAAGCTCCATGACCCGTCCGGCAAGCGCCGGGCTGCCTGGCGCCGGATAGGTCACCTCGGAAAGCTCCCGGGGAAATCCATAGAAATCGTGGATGGTCTCGGGTGCTTCGCTCCCGGTAACCGCCGTGTCGGCGATATACCAGTGCGCCGATATGGCGAGAATTGCCTTCGGTCGCGGGATCTCCTCGCCAAGCCTCCGCCATGCCCCGGTATAGGTGTTTTCCTGAATCGCATTCATGGGATTCCCGTGCCCCAGGAACACCGCCGGCATGATATCACCCATTATGGCTCTCCGGATTCGGTTCTCCTGCTTCTCGCACGATTTCCTCCCTTGTCGCGCACCCTCTTTTCCTGTTTTCCTTTAACGATCCGCTCGATGTGAATGTTCCTCGAACCTCTCCCCCGAGACACCGTTCACCCATGTCAAGCCTCGCGGATAGACTAATACTCCGGCAACACCGGATCGCAAAAGAACACCGGGAGTACATGCCATCCTGACATCCGCCTCCTTCGACCGACTGCGACGGCCCCGGAACGACACCCTTCAGTAAACGAAATCGAAGCTTTCAGTTGAGGAAGCCAAGGCTCGCAGATTTACCTTCATGCAGAATTTTGCGTCGTCATGTTGTTTTATTATCTTAACTGGTAAATGACTTGCGAAAGCAGCAATAACAAGCCGGACCCATCATCATGAGCAATATGTCAGGAGCATTCGTACAGGGCGCCGAAGCCTACGGGAAATTTCTCGAAGTCTTCATCGACGGCCACTGGTGGGTTGTCGGCGATGCCCTTGAGAATGTAGGCAAGACCACAAAGCGCCTCGGCGCAAATGCCTACCCCCACCTCTATGGAGGCACCGGAGGCGGACTGAGGGGCGGTTCACCCGAGGTTTCCGGTCGTGCCGTGCCGAGCAAGGAGATCTCGAGCCGCTTCATGGACTGAGAATCCCACTCGCAACAGAAATAAAAAAGGAGCAGAACCTGCTCCTTTTTTATTTCTCTACACTCAAGCCGGGAGAGCTTTCGATTCCCGGCTTCGCCATTTCAGGGTCCCCCGCTTTTTATCGTCGTGGGCGGTTTGAGCACAGGGTCACATCCTGCCATGCTTGATATAGCGCTGATGCCAGCTCAGCGACTCGTCGAGCAGGTGAGGCGTATGGCGTCCCAGGGCTCCCTCCGACGAACGCTTGTGATAGTCGAGCAGCGCAGGCCTGAAGTCAGGGTGCGCGCAGTTTTCGATGATCACCCTGGCACGCTGGTTCGGAGAGAGCCCGCGCAGATCGGCAAGTCCCTGTTCGGTGACGATGATCTGCACATCGTGCTCCGTGTGGTCGACGTGGGAGGCCATCGGCACGATGCACGAGATCTGGCCATTCTTCGCCTGGGAGGGGGTCATGAAGATGGAGATGTAGGCATTGCGCGCAAAGTCCCCCGATCCGCCGATGCCGTTCATGATGGAACTGCCCATGATATGGGTCGAATTGACATTGCCGTAGATGTCGGCTTCGATCATGCCATTCATGGCGATGACGCCGAGACGGCGGATCACTTCTGGATGGTTACTGATCTCCTGGGGTCGGAGAATGATGCGGTCGCGGTACGCTTCGATGTTGGCGTTGAACTCCTCGAGGCCTGCGTCGCTCAGTGAAAATGCCGTGGCCGACGCCATGGAAAGCTTGCCCGAACGGATCATGTCGAGCATGCCATCCTGCAAAACCTCTGTGTATGCGGTCAGATTGTCGAAGGGGCCGTTGTTCAAACCGGCCATGACCGCGTTGGCGATGTTACCCACACCCGATTGCAGGGGCAGGAGATCTTTCGGCAGGCGTCCTTTCCTTACTTCGTGTTCGAAGAACTCCAGTATGTGTCCTGCGATGAGGCGGGAGTTCTCATCAGGCGCCGAGAACGGCGAGTTACGATCCGGGGAGTTGGTTTCGACAATGGCTATGATCTTGTCCGGATCACATTTCAGGTAGGGTTCCCCTATACGGTCATCGGGCTTCACCAGGGGAATCGGCTGACGGTGAGGCGGAAGGTTCGTCCCGTAATAGATGTCGTGCATTCCCTCCAGCCGCGGACTTTGCCAGGAGTTCACCTCGAGAATCACCTTGTCGGCCTGGTCCAGCCAGGTCTTGTTGTTGCCGACCGACGACGAGGGAATCAGTCGGCCGTCTTCGAGGATGCCGGAGACCTCGACGAGAGCAATATCAAGTTTGCCGAGAAATCCGAACCAGACAAACTGGGCCACATGGGAGAGGTGGATGTCAAGATACTCCATCTGACCGGCATTGATACGCTTACGGCAGGTCGGATCGGACTGGTAAGGCAGGCGCATCTCAACGCCGTCGGCTTCCGCCAGCACGCCGTCGAGCTCAGGAGCCGTCGAGGCGCCTGTCCAGACCCCGATCCGGAACTTCTGTCCGGACTTGTTGACTTCGCTTATTCGCCGGGCCAGGGCTCCTGGCACCGATTTCGGGTAACCTGAGCCAGTGAATCCGCTCATGCCGACGTTTACCCCTGAGGGGATAAGTGCGGCCGCCTGGTCGGCGGACATGACCCTGCTGTGCAAGGCCTTGCAAAGGATACGGGACGAGTTGTTCATTTCCTGCGCGACTCCTTTTCCTGGATTAACGAACGATAATAAGGCAAAACGATTTTCGTGAGTCGTGAACTTACCATTTTATCCACGCAATAAAAAAGGAGTCGGCACCTTGCCGGATGATCGGACCTTAAAAATCTTTCATCAGGTCCGAATTTTTTTTGAAAGAAAACCGGCAACCGAACGTACTAATATGCGATACAAGGAGTTGCGCTTCTTCGCGGCCTCTCCGGGACTACCATGCATGGCAAAGCCACCATTGAAACCCCGACAAGTCCACGAGGCTCAGGAACGAGAAGCATTGTTTGTTTCGACGGCTGACCTCCCCGGCTTGAGTTCTTTCAGAGTGAAATTTGATAATTACGAAATTACGATTAACCCAACAATCAATCATGCCCTCAGCTTACCCTGATTCGGTGATCGGTACAAAAAACAGATTTGAAATCAGTTTGACCACCGGCTTCCTGATCTTCACGATTGTCGCCTTCTCGGGAGTACTCTACGAACAGTTCATCGCATTGACCTACCTGTTCGAGACACAGTCGTGGGCGAGGTTCTCGACCCACATCATGTTCCTGACGATGATCTCGTTCCTCGTCTACGGCGGCGTACTGTATCACCTGACAAGGATCGGTTACTTCAAGAGGTTCTCCAGGAACCGCAACAATCCGGAAAGCGAGAACATGCTCATCCATCGGCAGGACGCCCCGCGCCTGACGATTCTTGTCCCTTCATACAAGGAAGAGAAAAAGGTCATCCTGCAGACGCTGCTCTCCGCCGCCTTCCAGCTCTACCCGAATCGCCGGGTCGTACTGCTGATCGACAATCCGTCGGTGACGCCTTCCGCGGGACACGACTACCGGCTCCTGGCCGATGCCCGCGAACTGCCCAGGGTGCTGACGGACTATTTCAGCAGCCACAAACAGCGTTTCGTCGCACTCGAAAACGATTTCCGGAACCGCAACCATGGCGGCGAGTCGGATTCGGCAACCGAGATGGCGCACCTGAAGACGCTCTGGGCCGAAATGGAACTCTATTTCTCGAACAAGATCTCCGCTTACGACATCGAGGACCATGTCGACGAACTTTTCACAAAGCTGATCTATGAGAAGCTCCAGTCGATCTTCGCCGGAAAGCTGGGCGGCAGCGCCCATCTCTCGATGGAAGAGATCCGCAAAGAGTACCGGTTCCTGGTCGTCCTGTTCGACGTCACGATCGACTCCTTCGAACGCAAAAAATATGTCAACCTGTCCCATGCCGCGAACAAGGCGATGAACCTGAACAGCTACATCGGGCTCGCCGGCGGGTTCTACAGGGAAGAAGAGACCGCTGCAGGCACCATGCTGCTCAAATGCGAGGAACATGAGGCGCAGTTCGCCGTGCCCGGCACCGACTTCTTCATCACCCTCGACGCGGACAGCCTTGTGGTTCCGGAGTATTCCACCCGCCTCATCAGCATCATGGAGAGCCCGGAAAACAGCAGCATCGGTATTGCACAGACGCCCTACAGCGCCATTCCCGGTGCGGACAACCACATCGAAAGGATTGCCGGCGCCACCACCGACATCCAGTATCTGATCCACCAGGGGTTCACCTTCTATAACGCCACCTACTGGGTAGGCGCAAATGCACTGATCCGCGCGGCTGCGCTGCAGGACATCAGGATCGAGGCCAAAGAGCGCGGTTACGATATCCAGAAATTCATCCAGGACAAAACCGTCATCGAGGACACCGAATCCAGCATCGACCTGGCGCATAACAAATGGCGCCTCTATAACCACCCCGAAAGGCTGGCCTACAGCGCCACGCCCCCTGACTTCGGATCACTGGTCATCCAGCGCAGGCGCTGGGCGAACGGCGGGCTCCTGATCATGCCGAAACTGATCAGGTATCTGCTCGGCGAGTTCTCGATCAAGCGATTCGCGGAAGGCTTTTTCCGGTTCCACTACCTCGTGTCGATCGCCGCGGTCAACATCGGGCTCCTGTTGCTCATGGTGCTTCCGTTCGGCAAGGAGTTCAACAGCTTCTGGCTGCCGCTGACCTCGCTGACCTACTATATCCTTTATGCGCGTGACCTCAACCAGAACGGCTACCGCATATCGGACGTCTTCAGGGTCTATGCGCTCAATCTGCTGCTGATCCCGGTCAACCTCGGCGGAGTGTTCAAATCGATCGAACAGGCCCTGACCGGCAAGCATATCCCGTTCGGCCGCACCCCGAAAATCCAGGGCAGGACCGCTGCGAGCCCGCTCTACATCTTCGCCTCCTATCTGCTGTTCTTCCAGTTCTTCGCAGGAGGCCTGTACAGCATCTACAAGGGGTTTGTCTATCCCGGCGGCTTCTCGCTGCTGAACGCGGCGTTCCTCCTCTACGCCATCGTCCGCTTCATCGGACTGAAAGAGAGCATGGAGGATATCAGGCACATCCTGCCGGAGAAAATGCCGAGCTTCAGGCTCGCGTATCTGACAAGCTGGCTGTTTTAACCGCCAGCTTGCAGGACCGGATCGATGACCATAAACTGATCGCGAGGCATCGACTGCGATCACGTGCGACGATGACCATATCAGGAATCATTACACTACAGGACCGACCATGAATTACGCCGTTGCCTTCGCCGCCGGAGCAGCCCTGTGCCTCTCGCTCTGGCGGCCGGTAGAGGTCAGCGCGTCCCCCGTGCTTCTTTCACTCGACGTGGAAGAGCCGGGAGACGACCAGGCGCTCCGCAGACTCGATATCAGGGTACCCGCCACCTATTTCATCACCGGGCAGTTTGCCGAAGAGCACCGTGAGGTGGTTGCCGCCCTCTCGAAGAGCGGCAACACCATCGGCTCCCACTCCTACGATCATCCACATTTCAAGAGCCTCGACCCGGTCGCGATCGACAGGGAGATCACCGCTTCAAAGAACCTCCTCGAATCTATCACGGGCAAGCCGGTGGCCTGGTTCCGCGCACCCTATCTGGAGTATGACCAGCGGGTTTTGAATTCGCTCAGGGATAACGGATTCATCGGCGACAGCTCGGACAAGGACGCATGGGCCAGCCAGGATCTGCTCTTCGAGATACCGATCTCTAACTTCCTCGACTCCAGCAAGATCGCTTCAGATTACGACTTGCTCGAAGAGAGCCATTACACCGGCAAGCAGTTCGAGGCTGCGCTCATAAAGATGTATGAAGAAAAGGCGCCGAGCGGCGAGCCACTCGTGATCCTGCTTCACCCGAGCGTCAGCTCGAAACAGTCGGAAGCCCTGAAGTCGTTCATCGATACCGTCAGGAGAGCTGGTGGCGAGTTCGTCACCTTCGACGGTTATATGGCAGCTGTACACCAGCATCGGCCGATCCATCGGGCCGTCTGGCTTGATATGAGCCGAGGAGTCCGGAACCCGGCATCGACGGCGGCCAGCCTGTCAGGCCTCGGAGCAACGGATGTTTTCCTCATGGCGACCGATGCCCGGGGAGATCGCTTTTACGGTGACAGAAAAGGACATGACTCGTTCGGTCGAACGGTCGCTCTCCTCAGATCGAAGGGGTTGAAGGTGCATGCCTGGATCTCGGCGCTCGCCGACCGGAAAGCCATCGGGAAGCATCCCGAATGGAGCATGGTCGCCAAGGACGGCACTCGCTCCACCGAATGGATGTCTCCTGCGAATCCCGAGGTCGTCGCCTATCTGGCCCGCACCGTAAAAACACTCATCAAGAGCTACCGGCTCGACGGTGTCTGCATGGACAACCTGGCTTACCCGAACGCCGAGTACGACTACTCGCCGCTCATTATCGAGTCCTATGCGAAGCACGAAAAGCTCGGGCGCCTTCCAGGACTGACCGAGCTGATGAACGACGACTACACCTCCTGGTGCTCCTGGCGCTCAAGCGTCATAGCCGATCTTGCCGGGAATATAGGCAACGTGGTAAGGCGTGCAGGCAAGGGGCGCGTAACCTTTTCATCGATTGTGCCCGGAAACTCGGCGATCAACTTCCGCGAACCCGAAATCACCGGGCAGAACGTAGAGCTGCTTGGACGAAGTTTCGATTTCCTGGTGGCTGACCTGCCACTCTCCACCCGGAACGGAGAGATGGAAAAGATACCGCAGAAGCTCCTCTCGCTGCATCTCAGAGCAGGCAAACGGCCCCTCTGGTTCCGGCTGATCGAACCTGCCGACCCCGCTTCGATGACACCGGAAACGATCACGGATGCGGCGGCGAAACTCGCGAAAGGCAGCGACGGAATCGGCATCCTGACCTCGGTCCCGACGGGGAACGAGGCGAAGATCCGGCAGCTGTTCGCCGGTTCGGCAAAATAGGGCTTGCCGGAGGTCAGCGGATCGGCAGGAATATGTCGATGACCGCCTCATCTTCCGGAACCTCGGGGAAAAAGCGGACCCGCTGAATGAAAACGGGGTAATTCCTGCGGCTCTCGCCGCTTGCGGGGAGCCACCGGGCGACGAGCAGACGGATGCTCTCCCCGAGTGCATCGTCCGATCCGACGTGACGCAGGAGGGCGCAGCGCCCGGCAGGGATCGTCCGGCAAAGGATACCGCACGTGCGGAGAAGATCGGACTCCTTTTCGACAGCCGCGCAGAGGTCGAGGCGAAATGCTTCGGGATCCACGGACCAGGGAGGGTCGTAAAGAATGTTGTAGGTTGCGCTCAGAGAGGGAGTGAGCCCGTGCTCGCGTCTCCACTCGACGAATTTCCGAACCGACTCCCCGATGAGCCCGGGATCTCCCCTATGCCGCCAGACAGCCACTTTCGTCTCGGGGAAATCGACGATCATGACCGCCCCTGCATGCATCTGGCCGCTCATGGCTTTACGCGGGGGTTTCCGCCCGTGCCGGCCATGAACACCCGCCGGTCAGTTTCAGGAAATAGAGGAATCCGACGCTGATCACCACATCGATCAGGGCGAAAAGCAGGACGATCCGAACCGCGTGCTCCACGAGGACGTAGTAGCCGACGACGAACGCGAAAAGCAGCCGGCCGATCGCATTGAGAAGGAGGATACCTCGCCTCGCTGAAGGGTCCTGCGCGGCGTACAGGACGATTGAGCCTATCAGCACCAGGTCGATGCCGGCGGTGTTGATGAGCAGAGCGTGGACGGGATTGGCGGGCGTGACGAACGGAGCACCCCCGAGGTGCAGAAGGTGGTTGAGGTCGCTCATGAAAAAAAGGTAGCGTTCGGCGACACCCGGCACCATGAGCGGACTGGCGAAAAGGATATTGAACCCGCCACTGAACAAAAGCAGGGCTCTGAACCGTGCGAGATGCTCACTCATGTTCTGCATCATCAACACCGCAGGGCTCTCGATTTTCGGCCACGGCGTTACCCACAGCCACCCGGATCTCTTTCAGGAACGCATCGACGACAAAAAGGCCCGCGTTGCCGACGATCATTCCGGCAAGACCGTGAGCGATGATGGGAAAGCCGAGCGGGGAGAAAATGATTGCCGCTCCGGCGACACCGGCAGCTTCTTTCAACATGTCGCACCCCCCTTTTCAGGATTGCAGATTTATCATACCTGCTCGAATATATACGAGTATATAAAATAATCCCGGGCAGAGCAACACAAGAACGGAGCCGTCCGTTCCTGCCGACCGGTGGCTTACTCTTTCCAGCCCCCGCCGACGGCGCGGTAGAGATCGGCCACTGCGGAGAGTCGGCGGCGCTGGATGTCGGAGAGGTCGAGCTGCGCCTGGAGAAGGTCGCTTTCTGCGCTGATCACTTCGAGATAGGTGGCCAGGCCGCTCTGGAAGAGCAGTTGCGAATTCCTGACGGCCTGCCGGAGTGTCGCGACCCGTTCCGCAGCGACGATCTGCTGCTCCCCGGTCTTCTGGACCTGTACGAGGGCATCGGAGACCTCCCCGACCGCCTTGATCAGTGCCTGCCTGAAGGCCAGTTCAGCCTGATCTCGCCGGATCGAGGACTGTCGGTACTTAGCTTTCAGTTCACCGTGCCTGAACACCGGCTGAAGCACCGATCCGCCAACGAAGCCGAAAAGCGATCCGGGAGTCGAGAACCAGTTGTTCGACTTGAAAGAGTTCAGCCCCCCCTCCGCCGTCACCCTGAGCGTCGGATAGAGCAGCGCCTTGGCGGCCCCCATCGAAGCATGCTGCGACATGAGCGACTCCTCGGCAGCCCGCACGTCAGGCCGGTTGCGCAAGAGGCCGAGCGGCACCCCCGCGCCGAGCGAATCGGGTACGATCGACCCTTCGAATCCGGGGGTTCGCTTGAACGGGGCTCCCGGCATCCTTCCGACCAGGATCGAAAGGGCGTTCTCCTGGGCGCTCCGGGTCGCTTCAAGCTTCGGAATCAGAACCCGGGCGGCCTGGAGGCGCGAGTTCTGCTGCTGGACGGCCAGAAAGGTCACGTTGCCGGCGTCGTACTGCAGGCGCATCATCATGAGGGTGGAGTCGGCAAGAGCGGCGTTGCTCCGGGTGATACCAAGCTGATCGTCAAGCATCTTCAGGTTCCAGTACCCCTGGGCCACGTCGGAGATCAGTCGGGTGCGAACCGCCCGGGCCGCATCGGTGCTCCTGAGGTATTCGGCGAGCGCGGCCTTCCGGGTGTTACCGATCCTCGACCATATGTCCGCCTCCCATGAAGCCGAAAGCGATGCAGTGAAGTCCTTGACATTCAGGTTCGACGAGTTCCGGGCCTGAAGGCTGTTCTTCGAATTGGTCGTAGAAGAGGCCTGTGCCCCAAGATCAAGCGTCGGAAGCTCGCCCAGCCTTGCAGCGTTGAGCGACTGCTTCGCGTAGTCGATATTCTTCATGGCGATCAGGAGGTCCTGGTTGCTCACCACCGCGCTGTCGATGAGCACCCGCAGGTCCGGGTCAGTGAAGAACCGACGGTACGGCATCTCCGCAATCTCCCTCCCGGGAGCCGCCGGACCCGGGTAGGCTGACGGAAGCTTCACCTCGGGACGCCGATACTCCTTCACCGGGCTGCAGGCCACGAGGGCGAAGGTGACGGAGAGCATCGTCGCGGAAGCCACTGCCCTCAGGGCTCGCGAGCTCCAGCCTGATTCATTCGCACTCATACCTCACCTCCCTCTTGCTTCAACTGTTCTTCAAGCAGCGTCCCTGCCTCGACGATGACCGCAGCAGGGCCGGTGAACCGCTCCTGGAGGCCCTGGAACAGCACGAAGAGCACCGGCACGACAAGGATGCCGAGCACCATCCCCAGGAACATCCCGCCGATGGCCGCGGCGCCGATCGAGTGGTTGCCCATGGCCGCCGGACCGGTCACGAACAGCAGGGGCATAAGACCGGCCACAAAGGCCAGCGATGTCATCAGGATCGGCCGCAACCTCGCCTTTGCCCCCTCCATCGCCGCCTCTTCGAGCGACTGGCCGGCAACACGACGCTGCAGGGCGAATTCCACGATCAGAATGGCATTCTTGGCAAGCAGGCCGATAAGCATGATGACCGCGACCTGCACGTAGATATTGTTCTCGATGCCGGCGAGCTTGATCCCGAGAAACACCCCGAGCAGCCCGGTGGGAATGGAGAACATGACGGCCAGCGGCAAGAGGTAGCTCTCATAGAGGGCCGACAGCAGGAAATAGACGAACACGACGGAAAGCAGGAAGATGAACAGCAGTCCGCCCGAAGACTCGAGCTCCTCCCGGCTCTGGCCTTTCCAGTCATAGGTGAAGCCGGTAGGAAGCGAGGTTTTCGACACTTCGTCCACCGCCTTGATCGCCTGGCCGGTGCTGAACCCTGGCTTGACGATCGCATTCACCGAAATCGAGTTGAACAGGTTGAAGTGGTCCACGGCATCGGGGCCGTACACCTTCTTCAGGGAGACGACCGAAGTGACCGGCACCATCTGCCCCGAAGAGCTCTTGACGAAGATGCCGTTCAGGGACGAAGGCTCCTTGCGGCTCTCCGTTTCCGACTGCATGACCACCCGGTAGTACTTGCCGAACCGGTTGAAATCGGAGGCCTGCGTACTGCCGTAGTAAGCCTGCAGGACGGTCATGAGATCACGGACGTTCACGCCGAGTTCACCGGCTCTGGCGTTGTCCACCTGGAGCTCGTACTGCGGATAGGTCGCCTTGAAGGTGGTGAAGGCCATGCCGATTTCGGGGCGCTTCATCAGTTCACCGATGAAGCTCTGGGCTATGTTCCCGAACTTCGTGATATCACCGCCGCTGCGGTCCTCCAGCACGAACTCGAGGCCGCTGACCGTGCCGAAACCCGGCACCGTCGGCATGGAGAGGGCGAAGAACGACCCCTCCTTGATCGAGGAGAGACGGGCACTGATCGTCCCGAGGATCTGCTTGATGTTGCGCTCCTTGCCCCGTTCGCCCAGATCCTTGAGCTGCATGAAGATGAGGCCTGCAGTCGGCGAGGAGCTTCGGGTCAGGATGTTGATGCCTGCAACCGAAATCACCCTCTTGACCGGGGGCATCGTGCTCAGCATCACCTGCGCCTTGTCGATCGCGGCCTGGGTGCGCGAGAGCGAAGCGCCGGGCGGCAGTGAAACCGACACGATCACAAAACCGTTGTCCTCATCCGGAATGAAACCGGTCGGCGTGACTTTGAACATCCAGAACGCAGCGACCGAGATGAGGGCAAGCGTGCCGAAGGCCACCTTCCGCTTGCGCAGGAGATAGACAAGGCTGTCGGAGTACCGTCGTTTCAGGGTATCGAACCCTGCGTTGAACGCGGTGAAAAAGCGCTTGCCGGCACCCGTGAACCGCTCCTTGCCGCTCGCACCGTGCTCGAGGTTTGTCAGGAAGAGGGCGCAGAGCGCAGGGCTCAGCGTAAGCGCGTTGACCGCCGAAATCAGGATCGCGATGGCGAGGGTGAAGGCGAACTGCCGATAGAACACTCCGGTCGAGCCCTGCAGGAATCCAACCGGCAGGAACACCGAGGCCATGACGAGCGTGATGGTGACGATCGCCGTGGTGATCTCGCGCATGGCCGCCACCGTGGCGGTCTTGGCCGGCCATTGCTTCTGCTCCATCTTCGCATGAACGGCCTCGACCACCACGATGGCGTCGTCGACCACGATGCCGATGGCCAGCACCAGGCCGAAGAGGGTCAGCACGTTGATCGAAAAGCCGAACAGGTTCATGAAGAAGAAGGTGCCGATGATCGCCACCGGAACCGCGATGGCCGGGATGAGCGTCGAACGGAAGTCCTGCAGGAAGAGGAACACCACGAGAAACACCAGCAGGAAAGCCTCGATAAGGGTGTGCTCAACCTGCTCGATCGACTCGTCGACCACTTTCTTGGAGCTGAATGGAATCGAATATTCGACACCGGAGGGGAACGAGAGCGACGCCTTCTCAAGGACCTTGCGCAACTGGGTCTCGACCTGATTGGCGTTCGAGCCCGGCGACTGGTAGACGGCGAGCACGACGCCCGGCTTGCCGTTGGACTTCGTGTTCACCGTGTAGCTGTAGGAGCCGAACTCGATCCTCGCGACATCCTTCAGCCGGAGCAGCGAACCGTCCGGGTTGGCCCTGACCACGATATTGCCGTAGTCCTCGGGAAGCGAGAACTTGCCTCGGTACTTCATCACGTACTGCATGGGCTCGTTGCTCATCAGGCCGAACGAACCGGGAGCCGCTTCGAGGTTCTGGCTCTGGATGGCCGACGAAACCTCCTGGGGAGTCAGGCTGTACGCCGCCATCTGCTGCGGCCGTAGCCAGACGCGCATGGCATAGTCCATGTTGCCGTACACCGAAACCTGCCCGACGCCAGGCACCCTCGACAGGTCGTCGACGATGTTGATCTTCGCGTAGTTCTGCAGGAAGGTGGTATCGAAGGCCTTGTCGTTGCTCGACAGGTTGATCAGCATGATCTGGCTGTTCTGGCGCTTGACCGTCGAAATGCCGATCTGGTTCACCTCGGTCGGCAGTCGGCTGGTGGCCTGGGCTACCCTGTTCTGGACGTTGACCGACGCCTGGTCGGGATTGGTCCCCTGCTTGAAGAATACGTTGATGGTGAGCGAACCGTCGTTGGCGGAGGTCGAGGTCATGTAGGTCATGTTCTCGACACCGTTGATCGCCTCCTCGAGCGGAGGAGCCACCGTGCGCCCGACGGTTTCGGCGCTGGCGCCGGGATAGCTCGCCGTAACGGACACGCTCGGCGGAGCGATGTCGGGAAACCTGGTGATCGAAAGCTGGCTCATGCTGACCAGTCCAAGCAGCACCAGAATGACCGAGATGACGGTCGCCAGTACAGGGCGTGAGATGAATCTTTCGAACATGGGCCCTGCGGTTTATTGTGCGGTGACGGGAGCGGTCGCCGCTGCCCTGGCAGGGGCTGGACCAGTGGCCATGGGCTTGATGGCAGCGCCGTCCTGGAGTTTGTCGATGCCTGCCGTCACGATGGAGTCGCCCGGCTTGAGGCCGTCACTGACGATGTAGTCAGCGCCACTCCTGCCTGAAACGGTGATCACCTGTTTTTTCACCTTGTTGCCCGGTTGCAGCACGAACACGAACAGCTTGTCCTGCAGGTCGACCGTGGCCGACTGGGGCACGAGCAGGATTCCGGCATATGTCGACTTGAGGCTCACCGTACCCGAGTTGCCGCTCCTGAGGAGACCTTCGCTGTTGGGAAACACCGCCCGGAGACCGATCGAACCCGTTGCACTGTCGAACTCGCCGCTCACCGACTCGAGTTTGCCGGGATGCAGGTAGACGGAGCCGTCGGAGAGGGTCAGGGTGATCGGCGGGACGCTGGCGATCTTGTCGTTGAGGGTGGTCCCTGCATACTGACTCTTGAAACGGTCGAACTCAGCCTCGCTGATGCTGAAGACGGCATACATCTGGCCGACGTCGGAAAGCGTTGTCAGCGGTTGAGTCTGGTTTTTGGTCAGGAGGTTGCCCTGCCTGAAGGGAATGCGCCCGATGTAGCCGGCAACCGGAGCCTTGATGACCGTGTAGCCGAGGTTGATGCGTGCGGATCTCGCCTGGGCGGCAAACTGTTCGGCGAGCGCCCTCGACGCCTGCGCCTGCGCTTTCGCCGTGGTAAGCTGCACCGGGGCGACCACCTTGTTCTCGACGAGCGGAACCAGCTTCTCTGCGTTCACACGGGCGACCGATGCCTGGGCTTCGGCGGCGTGCTGTGCGGCAAGGGCCGTGTTGTACTGTTCGCGATAGGCCGAATCGTCAATCCTGAACAGCGGCTGGTCTTTCCTGACCTGATCGCCCTCCTTGACGAGAATTCCCTGAAGCACCCCGTCGACCTGGGGCCGGATATCGGCATCCGCACGCCCTTCGAGCCTCACGGAGTAGTTCGAGGAAACCGCGGCTGTGGTCGCTTCCACCTTCATCACCGGCAGTGCCGGAATCATGCCCTGTTTATCGTCCTGTTTCTTGCCGCAACCCGTCAAAAGAAGAGAAACTGAGACAAGCGCAGCAGGAACAAACCTGGAAAATATCGGATGCAATCCGGAGATCGTGTTCATAGGCTGTGATTGACTGGAATGGGATGCCAGAGCACCTTGATTTCAGCTTAGGGGTTCAGTGATCCTACCGGTCGCTTCCCCGGCAGGCGATCTTTATATAAATAAAAACAATGAAATTACCCTTTATTCACGACACATTTCCGGAAAATGCGGAATCGGGAGGACCCAGGCTCGCCCGGCGAGCCCAGTCAGCGACATGACACAGGCGGCGTCCTGTCAGAGGTTCAGTGTACCGCTGTCGAGCTGCGGCTCCTGGCGCCGGGGGGCTTCATAGGGCGGACCGACGCACGCACCATAAAGGAACAACATCCCCGTCGATTCTGTTTGCCGAAGCGGCGGATCTGGACTTCGGGCTCACTTGCTCCATCGGAAAAGGTCCCTGTACCGTCGTTCCAGGTCGAGGAGGGTGCGTTTGAGTTCCGGCCCGCCGAGGTACCCTCCGGGATTACCGTCATTGCGGACCACACGATGACAGGGAATGAAGATCGGCAATGGATTCCGGCCGCAAGCGTTTCCGACGGCACGCGCGGCGCCGGGAGCGCCGATGCGGAGAGCGAGTTCCAGATAGGTCGAAGTCTCGCCGTAAGGAATGCCGGACAACGCCTGCCATACCTGCCGCATGAACTCCGTGCCTTCCGGAGCCAATGGCAGCGAGAACGCCGTGATCTGTCCGGAGAGCCATGCGTCCAATTGCCGGAACGCCTCGTCAAGGAGAGGGGATGTTGCTGCGTCCGGTTCCGACGGGGTGGCTCCTTCGGCAAAAAACAGGTTTGTGATCACCTCGCCGCGCCGGGCGATTCCTATACGGCCGATCGCCGACTGCCGGATGCTGACGTTCAAGGGTTCGATGCTGGTGTCCATGAGTGCCTCTGGTGAAGAATGGCGATTCGTGATGAAGGCCTGAAGTGGCCTCTTTGCATACCGGCCTCCCGCCTTGCCGGAATCGTCTGAAAAGTCCGAAATCGGAGGGAATTTTCATAAGCGAACTTTGCAGGGTATGTTTAACCATGAAGACCAGCCCTACCAAACCGATTGTAGACCGGAGGCTCCTGAAGGAGTCCCCGCTCACTATGGATCCGGCGTGCAGGTTGTACGAAGAGTGCCTGTTCAGCCGCGGCAATTTCGCAAACATCGACCTCGGGGGCGTCTCGTTCAGGAGCTGCATGTTCGAGGATTGCGACCTCTCCCTGGTGAAACTGAAGAACACCGGCCTCCAGGCGGTATGGTTCAGACGATGCAAACTGCTCGGGGTGCAACTGAACGAGTGCCGGAAAATCCTGCTCGAAACCGGTTTTGAACAGTGCATGCTCCGGCTTGCGGCCTTCAACGGGCTGGATCTCAGAAACACGAAATTCACCGGGTGCGATCTGCGCGAGGCCGATTTTTCCGGGGCGGACCTGTCAGGCTCAAGCTTCGAAGAGTGCGACCTTCTCGGAGCGATTTTCTTCAGGACCAACCTTGAATCGGCCGATTTCAGGTCTGCGTCCAACTATTCGATCCCGCCGGGGGAAAACCGCCTGCGCAAAGCAAGGTTCTCCCTTCCCGGGGTGACCGGACTGCTCGACAGCTTCGGCATCGAAATCGATTGAACGCCATTCAGCACCCCCTTTTTGTGATTCACGTTTCTCCCGGCACCAAACCGGGATGCCACGGAACCTGCCCCTCGGCAACACCAGCCAGGCGGCACTATTTTATTCAGGGGCGGCATGATCGATTTCGTGAAGTTACTTGTTACATATACAGGTGATGCCATCCGGTGGGCTCGACGTTCAGACCCGGAATCACCATCGCGTTGTTCACAGGTCACAGTGCTGACAGGTAGGCCCGGCGTTCATGCTCCCCGGATACCCGCCGTTACCTGCAACCTCTTCACTAACACGAGGAACCAACATGAGGAAACTGTTTTCAGAAGCCATGCTCGGCTCCCTCAAGCTCCGCAATCATCTGGTGATGGCGCCGATGACCCGCAACAGGGCGACAGGAAATATTCCTAATGAGCTGATGGCCCGGTATTATGCCCAGCGTGCTACAGCCGGTCTCATCATCACCGAGGGAACATCCCCTTCGCCCGATGGCCTTGGTTATCCTCGCATTCCAGGGGTTTTTTCAGAGGCGCAGATCTCCGGCTGGAAACTGGTCACCGACGCAGTTCACGCTGAAAATTCAAGGATATTCCTCCAGCTGATGCATTGCGGAAGAATCGGTCACCCGCTCAATCTTCCGGATGGTGCCCGCGTGCTGGCTCCATCGGCAGTCGCCGCGTCCGGTGAGATCTATACCGATGCCGGTGGAATGAAGCAATTCGTCGAGCCGCAGGCGATGACCGAAAGAGAGATCAAGGCAACCGTGGAAGAATTTGCACAAGCTGCCAGGAATTCGATTGCGGCCGGTTTCGACGGCATCGAGCTGCATGGCGCAAACGGCTATCTGCTCGAACAGTTCATCCGACCCAATTCAAATCATCGCATGGACGGCTATGGCGGGGCCATAGAAAACCGTGCCCGCTTTGTACTTGAGGTCACCGGTGCGGCAATCGACGCCATCGGAAGGGAGAGGGTCGGCATACGCCTTTCTCCATACGGCAATTTCAACGACATGCCACCCTACCCCGGCATGGACAGCGATTACCACTACCTCGCAACGCAGCTCGACGTGCTGCGCCCGCTCTATGTCCACCTTGTGGACCACTCGTCCATGGGCGCCCCCCAGGTGCCTCCGTCGATCAAGGCGATGTTCCGCGACGAGTTCAATGGGGCGCTGATTCTTTCCGGCGGCTATGATGCCGCCCGCGCAGAGATCGATCTCGAGGAGGGCAGATGTGATCTCGTGGCCGTGGGAAGGCCGTTTCTCGCCAATCCGGATCTGGTCGCCAGATGGCAGTCCGGAGCACCGCTCAATGAACCTGACATGAACTCTTTTTACTTGTCCGGGCCGGAGGGGTATACCGATTACCCTGCCCTGAGGCAAGCTGACTGACGAACCTGAACCCGATACCCTCGACCCTGACGGCCAAGAACTTAAAACGAATCGAGGTGATGACAATGGACAACGACAAACTCATCTCCGTTGCAAAAGCGATCGTCGGAAAAGAGAAGGGCATCCTTGCCGCCGACGAAAGCAGCCCCACCATCAGGAAGCGGTTCGATTCCATAAAGGTGGAGTCCACGGAAGAGAACCGGCGCCGGTACCGTGAACTCCTTTTCACGACAGAAGGGATCGAGCGCCACATCGGAGGGGTCATTCTTTTCGATGAGACGCTGCGCCAATCCACCCGCGACGGCGCCCCGTTCCCGAGGATTCTGTCGGACAGGGGGATCGTACCTGGGATCAAGGTGGATAAAGGCGCCAAAGCGTTCGCGCTCTATCCGGGGGAGAAGCTGACCGAGGGCCTCGACGGCCTGCGTGAGCGACTCATCGAGTACAGGCAACTCGGAGCGCAATTCGCGAAGTGGCGGGCGGTTATCGAGATCGACGAGCGCGATATACCGACTCCGTATGGCATTCGTGCCAATGCCCATGCTCTGGCCCGTTATGCGGCAATCTGCCAGGAGCAGGATCTCGTTCCGATCGTTGAACCGGAAGTCCTCATGGACGGGGCCCATGGCATCGGGCGCTGTGAAGAGGTCACATCGAGACTCCTTGAGGCCGTATTCACCGAACTTGACGCCCACCGCGTGCTGTTCGAGGGTATGCTGCTGAAACCGAACATGGTGATCGCCGGCAAGCAATGCGCACATCAGGACAGCGCACAGGAGATCGCCGAGGCTACACTACGATGCATGAGCCGCTACGTGCCGTCGGCAGTGCCCGGTATCGTGTTTCTTTCCGGCGGGCAAAGCGCAGAGGAGGCTACGGACCATCTGAATGCCATGAACAAGCTGGGGCCGCATCCCTGGCAGGTCAGCTTCTCCTATGGGCGGGCACTGCAGGCGCCGGTGCTTGCCGCCTGGAAAGGCCTGGAGAGCAACTTTGATGCTGCGCAAAAGGTCCTGCTCGAACGATGCCGATTGAACGGTCTGGCGCGCTGCGGGATGTATACCCGCGACATGGAGGGCTGACCGCGCCCCGTCACTGGAGGTTTCCGATCCGGGTGTCCAGATTTCCGTGCTTCGTGACGGTATCGGACAGAGGGGCTTTATAATTCAGAGTTATACTATTTTCAGAGCTGATCGCGACAGCGGCCGATTACCCCACTCCCCGCCTCCCTCGCCCTGGATGCCGGTACCCGGATCCCGGGCATGGACGACTTGTCTTTATGCAGTACTCAGTTCCATTAACATAAATCCAACGCTAACCAGGAGGCTACCATGGACAAGCCTGAAGTGAGGAAATTCGAAAACCCGGATGAGGTTCGTGAGTTCCCGAGAGGAATCGTCGATATCGTCAGGATCGGCGGTTCGACCGTCGGACGTGCTACGCTTCAGCCCGGCTGGAGATGGTCTACATCGGTCAAACCGATTGCACAGACAGAGAGCTGCGAAGCGTCGCATTTCCAATATCACGTGTCAGGCGTGCTGAAGATCCGGATGGACGACGGAAGCGAGCTTGAGGCGCACCCCGGTGACATAACGATGATTCCTCCAGGACATGAAGCCTGGGTTGTCGGCGAAGATCCCGTGGTCATCATCGACTTCCAGGGAATGATGGATTTTGGCAAATCTCTCTGATCTGCGTGCTGAAGGATCTGAACACCCTTGTTCGTACCCTGCCCGCAGGGAGTGCAGGAACACCGGTCGCGCTCTCCCGTGATGGATGTGACAATCAGCGAGTGCCAGGTCAGATGCATTCCGCACGGCCTGCCTGAACAGGGCGTCAGGCGCAATACCGCCACCTGGATGTCCGGCTGACAGGTTATGAGGAGTCTCGTAACCTGTCAGGTCAGGAACAGACTTCCGCCTCCCAGGTGATGCCGCAGCCGGAGGCTCTCAACATTGCGGCGACGCTGCAGTATTTTTCAATCGAAAGCGCAACCGCTCTCCGGAACTCTTCAAGCCCGCAACCGGAACCTGTCAACCGGTACTTCAAATGAATCGAAGTAAAGACTTTCGGATGATCATCAGCACGTGACGCTTCAAGCGCCACATCCAGGGATGCCAGCGCCTTTTTCATTTTGTTGAGGATCACGATGATATCCATCATCGAACAAGCGGCAAGAGACTCGAGAACCACCTCCATGGGCGAAGCATGTTTCGCCTCGCCGGCAAAATCAAGGGATGCGTCAAAAATCGTTTTCTGCTTTTTTTCATTCAGCCCTACCAGCGGCAGGCGCTTGTCGAAGGTAACGGTAACACGCATTGGAGAAGAAAGTTCGGTATTTGATGAAACAGGCCGGAAACAGAAAGGAAGAGCACTTCGGCAGGAGTGCCCCGGAACATCTCTTTGCTGGAAGATCGGCCCGGTCAGCCACCACCTGCGAATATGAGGATATCGACTTCATCGTTGTCGTTCAGAATGAATCCGCCCCGCCGGTCAGGACTGACGACCGCAGCATTCACGACGACCGCGACTTGCTTCAGCTCGGCGCCGACGACGGGCAGGAGATCGTTGATGGACGATCCAGGACGGACCTCCTGCCGTTTACCGTTCAAAATGATCGAGATCGTGTTCATTGGATTAACTCCGAGTAAGTGGAATTGATTGATGAGAAGCCATGCGCCGCCTATATGTGATATTCGATATTCTCGATCATGCCCGATTTGATGGCATACATCACCAGCTCCGAACTGCTCGATATGCCAAGCTTGCGGAATATGTTTTTTCTGTGGGTCATGACGGTATGGAAGCTGATCTGCTTTTTCGATGCGATCTCTTTTGTGGTAAGGCCGGATGCGATTTTCCTGACGATGTCAATTTCCGCTCTTGTCAGAAGACCCGGGGTTTCCATCAACCCCTCTTTTTTGAGAAGAATGTCAAGAACTCCATCCGAATAATGCTTCTTACCCCTCAAAGCCGAATCAACCGCATGGATCAGCTCTTCGCGGTCGTCGATCTTCAGGGAGATGTTGCCGATCCCCGCATTGTTCAGATCCCTGATCTGCATCTGGTTGATCGTGCTGGTCAGGATGAGAACCGGAGTATCAGGAGCATTTTTCCTGATCTCGGCCAGATCGGATATCGACATGAAATCGAACAGCACATAGTCCGTGACTATCAGTTCGATCCTTTTTTCCCTGAGATTGAGAATCAGTTCGCTCCTGTTCGTCACGACCTGGACCTCATGACCACATGAGGTCAACAGGGCCTGCAGGGACTGGTTTGTCAGATACTGGGTATCTGTAATGAGAATCATGCTTTTCGATTTATCTGATCCCCTCCCTGAAGTGCTGACACGGGTTCGTACTTCAGGGAGGGGCTTAGCTTGTGCCGGCGGAGCCGGCTGGTATCTTCATGATTCGGGGTCCACCGTGTTTACCTGTTCCTGATGCTCCGGACAACTTCGGCGAGGCGATCGATCTCTTCCCGGGTGTTGTAGAATGCCAGTGATGGCCTGACCGTGCCTTCGACACCGAACCTCCTGAGGGATGGCTGGGTACAGTGGTGGCCGGTACGTACGGCGATTCCCTCCCGGTCGAGCAGGCGCCCCACCTCGTCGTTGGGAATCCCGTCGAGGACAAAGGAGAGCACGCCGACCTTCTCCCTGGCAGTGCCGATGAGCCTCAGGCCGGGGATCTGTGAAAGACGTCCGATGGCATAATGAGTCAGCTCATGCTCGTACCGGGCAATATTCTCGAGTCCGATCTTCCTGACATAGTCGAGCGCCGCACCGAGGCCCACGGCATCACCGATCGATGGAGTGCCGGCTTCGAACTTGGCGGGCGACTCGTTGTATATGGTATGCTCGAAACGTACGTCTTTGATCATGTTGCCGCCGCCCTGCCATGGCGGCATGACATCGAGAAGTTCCCGTTTTCCATAAAGCGCACCTATTCCGGTTGGGGCAAAAATCTTGTGGCCGGAGAAGACAAAAAAATCGGCGTCCAGATCCTGGACATCGACCGGCAGGTGAGCAACGGACTGTGCACCGTCGACAAGCACCCGGGCGTCGTGGCGCTTGGCCAGGCGGATCATCTCCCTGACAGGCAGGATCGTCCCGAGGCCATTTGAAGCCTGGGTCAGCGAAACAAACTTCGTGCGGGGGCCGAGCAGGCGCGTATACTCTTCGAGGATGATCTCCCCTCGATCGTCGACCGGCGCGACACGGATGACCGCCCCCTTCTCCTGGGCCAGCATCTGCCATGGGACGATGTTGGCATGGTGTTCGAGGATGGTCAGCAGGATTTCGTCGCCGGGCTGGATGAATTTGCGTCCCCAGGTCTGGGCGACCAGGTTGATGGCCTCTGTGGTGCCTCTGACATAGATGATCTCGGTGCTGGAACCGGCGCCGATGAACTGGCGAATCTTTTCCCGGGTGCCTTCGTAGGCATCGGTAGCCCTCGCCGCAAGGGTATGGGCGCCACGATGGATGTTGGAGTTGTCGGTGGCGTAGAACTGCGAGACCGCTTCGATGACGCTCAGCGGCTTCTGTGTCGTGGCTGCATTGTCAAGCCAGATGAGCGGTTTTCCGTGCACCTGCTGGTTGAGCGCGGGAAAGTCCCTCCGCACGGAGACGACGTCGAAGATGTCGCTGCCGATCGACGGTTTTGCCGGGACATCGGGAGCATTGAGAAAGTAGTAGGCGTCCGACCCGTCCCTCGGAGGTTCTGTTCCCTCCGGCAAGCTTTCGGTGCCGCCGGCCGCCTTGCGCAGCAACTCTTCGGCCAGGCAGTTGCCCTGACCAAAGCCGGGGATCGCCTGGAATGGCCCGAAGCCGCCGTCACGCAGAAGGTCGAACGAGAACGCATCCCCGACAAATCCACCGGACGGGTCGATCTCGGGTATGCGGGACTTCACTGCCGGCATGGCACGGTTCAACTGCTCATCAAAGCCGTATGAACCGCCCGAGTTGCCTGCGTAGGCCTGCTGTTCGGTCAGCCGTTCGGCATGGGTCTCCAGCGGCTCCTCCTGCCGGTTGCTTTCGCCCGGCAGGAAATAGAAGTCGTGGCCATCGCCGGCCGGAGGCGCTTCGGGGGCGAACCACGGCAGGTCAGCCTGCCATGCCGGCTCCCCGAAAGCGGCATTCTCGCCGCTGTAGCTCGCACGATCATGCGCGTTCGACACTGCCGACCCGGGGAGCTCCTGCAGATCTGATTCGCTCCTTGGCACGCTTCCGGTTTCAGGGAGATCGTTGAAAAGCCGGCTGGCCAGCCTGGCGATATATGTCGGGTTCAGCAGTTCCGGGATGGTTTCTCCCGGAATGCGGTGCTCGTTGGTTCCTGGCATTGGTTATCCCGTTTTACTTTGACTTGGCGGCGTTCTTCCTGTGCTCGTAATCGTGGTAGTAGCCTACCTCGACATTTTCGAGCACGGCCAGTGCATCGTCGGTCAGCACGGCCAGCGAGGAGTACTGCGTCAGGAGATAGGCGGCCACGCCGAGTTTGTCCAGGCCCATCAGGCGTGCCGAAAGGCTCGGGCTGATCTCGCCGGGAATGCCGGCCTGGTGCAGGCCGACCACGCCCTGCTCGGATTCACCGACGCGAAGCAGCAGGATGTTGGTCGTGCCGAGGCCGGACTTGTTGTTCTTGTTGATTTCGATCTTGTCGCACGGCACGATCGGCACCCCTCTCCAGGTGATGACCGGACTGCCGAACAGGTTGATCGTCACCGGCGGCACTCCGCGCCAGGTGCACTCGCGTTCGAATGCGGCGATGGCCCGGGGATGAGCAAGGAAGAAGGCCGGTTTCTTCCAGACCAGGGTCAGGAGGTCATCGAGGTCGTCGGGGGTCGGCGTGCCGTACCTGGTGCTGATACGCTGCACAGGATCGGCCGAGTGCAGAAGGCCGAACTCCCTGTTGTTGATGAACTCCCACTCCTGACGCTCACGAATACCCTCGATCGTCAGCCGCATCTGCTGCTCGATCTGGTTATGCGGCTCATTGTAGAGGTCCGAAACCCTGGTATGCACCCTGACCACCGTCTGGATGGCGTGCAGGGAATATTCGCGCGGCTTGTTCGAATAGTCGACGTAGGTCTCGGGGATCTCGACATCCTCAGCGAAACCGGAAACCAGGTCGATGTGCTTTTCACCATGTTTGTTGACCGTCGAGCGGATTTTCAGGTACTCATCGACCGCCGTCCTGAACGATTCACGGTAGACCGGCTTTTCACGGAAGAGCTGTTCGACCTCCGTGCTCGACACCGAAAAGATCGTGCCGGGCGTAATGGTGCGGATCGTCACTGAAGAGGGCTTGTCGGAAACCAGCTCCTCCTCGCCGAAGTACTCGCCCTGCGACAGCAGCGCGATGCGCAGCTCTTCTCCGTGCAACCCCTTGCTGAGCACCTCGATCTGGCCATGAGCGACGATGAACAGTTTGTGGCGGTCTTCACCCTCGAGGATCAGGGTGCTGCCAAGTTCGGCTTCCTCGATAACGAACTTCCTTGCGAGCCCGGTGATGATCTCGTCATCGAGCGACGAGAAAAGCGGAATGCTCTTGAGCGATTCAGGTTTGAAGGAGGCGAGGCCTCTGTGGAAATCAATGCCTATCCTTTCGGGTTTCTGCAACTCGATCTTGGTGCGGTTGACCCGGAAAGTGCCCGAAGCCACATGAACCCACGGCAGCAGCTTGAGCAGCCATCTGGGGGTGACGGACATCATCTGGGGCACGGTCTTGGTCGTGTTGGCCAGATTCCTTGCCACCGTCGTGGTTACGCTGCGCTGCAGCAGGCTGCTTGATTCAGGGTGGTTTTTTGCCATAACTGTTGGTTTGTTTAATGGTTCAGATTCCGAGACCGTCGATAAAGGTGCTTTCGACGGCCTTTTGCTGCTGGATCCTCGAATTCGGCGGCACGCTCCTGGTCACCCAGACGCTGCCTCCGATGACCGAGTTCCGCCCGATGGTGATCCGGCCGAGGATGTTTGCGTTCGAATAGATCACCACGTTGTCCTCGATGATCGGATGGCGCGGTACGTTCTTGGCCGGGTTGCCGTCCTTGTCGAGCTCGAATCGCTTGGCGCCGAGGGTCACCCCCTGGTAGATCCTGACATGATCGCCGATGACGCAGGTCTCGCCGATGACAACGCCCGTTCCGTGATCGATGCAGAAGTGCTCCCCGATCTGCGCACCGGGATGGATATCGATACCGGTCTCGGAATGGGACATCTCGGAGATGATGCGCGGAATGAGCGGAATGCCGAGCTCGAGCAGGGTATGAGCCGTGCGGTGGTTGATCATCGCCCGTATCGAAGGATAGCAGAAAATGATCTCCCCATGGCTTTTTGCCGCCGGATCTCCGTTGTAGATCGCCCTTACATCGGTGCACAGCACCCGCCGGATCTCGGGGAGCCTTTCGATGAACCGGCTTGCCGCCGATGCGGCTTCATCCTCGGGGTTGCCCGTCGGCTCGCCTCCCGGATCGGACTGGCGGACCAGGAGTATCTGCGAGGCAAGCAGCTCTCCGATCTTCTCGACACGGACTCCGATGAAATGGGGCAAAGATTCAGGGCTCGCGATGGGCGCCCCGAAATATCCGGGGAAAATCACCGAGCGCACCAGATCGACAAATTCACGGAGCCTGTCGATCGACGGCAGCTTCTGCTCCGGATGGGGAACATATTCGCATCGTGCGTCGCAACCTTGCGACAGAAGCGCAACTGCGTGTTCGATGGTCTTTGCCTTGCCATTGACGTTCATGTTCGTACTGTCCTGCCCGGTGGGCGTTGCGTTTTTCAGATGGTAACCGCTTCGTTTTCGAACTGATAGAGCAGGGTCGACAGGTAGCGCTCACCGGTATCCGGCAGGATCACCACGATCTTCTTGCCCTCGTTCTCCTTCCGAAGGGCGAGCTGCAGAGCCGCCCAGACGGCCGCGCCCGACGAGATGCCGACGATCAGCCCCTCCGTCCTTGCCAGCGCCTGGCCTGTGCGGAAAGCATTCTCGTTGCTGACCGTGACGACTTCATCGATCACACTCCTGTTCAGGATGTCGGGAATGAACCCGGCTCCGATACCCTGGATCTTGTGGGGGCCGGGCTTGCCGCCCGAGATGACCGGCGAGTCCGACGGCTCGACCGCCACGATCTTCACCTCCGGGTTGCGCTGCTTCAGTACCTCGCCCACCCCCGTGATCGTACCTCCGGTGCCGATGCCCGAAACGAATATGTCGACCTTGCCGTCCGTGTCCTTCCATATCTCCTCCGCCGTCGTCCGGCGGTGGACTTCGGGGTTGGCCAGGTTCCTGAACTGCTGCGGCACAAACGATTTCGGGTAGGTATCCTTCAGCTCGTCGGCCTTGCGGATTGCCCCGCCCATGCCTTCAGGCCCGGGAGTCAGCACCAGCTCCGCGCCGAGCGCCTTGAGCAGGTTGCGCCGTTCGATACTCATGGTCTCGGGCATGGTCAAAATCAGCCGATAACCCTTGGCGGCGGCAATGAAGGCCAGGGCGATGCCGGTGTTGCCGCTGGTCGGTTCGATGATCACGGTATCCGGCGTGAGTTGCCCCGCCTTCTCTGCGGCCTCGATCATGGAGAATCCGATGCGGTCCTTGACGCTTCCGCCCGGATTGAAGTATTCAAGCTTGGCGATAATGGTGCCGAGCGCCTGCTGGTCGCGGCTGAAATTTTCAAGCTCGAGCAGCGGTGTGTTGCCGATCAGGTCGGTGAGTTTTTTTGCAATGCGTGCCATCAGTGTGTGAATTTGGTTGCTTTACCTCTGTTCCTGTTCAAGATCGTGATCCCCCGCTGAACCTGAAATCCCGCATTTATGGTATTTTATCTACCTCAAAATGTGCAGGCGGGCCTCAAATGTGGTATTCGATATTGTCGATCAGCCCTTCCCTGATGGCGATCATCGTCAATTCCTGGCTGCTCGAAACGCCGAGCTTGCGGAAAATGTTGTTGCGATGCGTCCGCACGCTCCTGACGCTGACATTTTTTCGGGAGGCGATCTCCTCGACGGAAAGCCTGCTTGAGATCAGGTTGATGATTTCGATCTCGGATGGGGTCAGCAGAAGACCCTCGACGCTCTCTTTCCCGTTGTTCAGCAGAAGGTCCAGTACTTCGCGGGAATAGTGCTTTTTCCCGTTGAGCGCCGCCATGACGGCGCGGAGGATCTCGTTACGGTCATCCGTCCTGAGTGCGATGTTCCTGATACCGGCAAGATTCAGCTCCTTGACATTCTGCCTGCTGATTGATCCGGTCAATACCAGGTGGGCTGTCCCCGGATACTGTTTTTTCAATTGCACCAGCTCATCCATCGCTCCCCGATAGAGTTGCATATGGTCGGCAATGATGAGCGATACCCCGTGGTTCTCCAGCAAGAGATGCAACCCCGTTTTCACTGAAGTGGTGTACACCCTGGCCCCATAGCCGGAAAGCAACGTCTTCAAGGCATGCGTGAACAGAAACTGGGAGTCCGCAATCACAAAAGTCCCGTCAAATATTTTTCTTTTCATCAGTTATCTCCATCGCCAGGTTCAGGAAAAGAGCGCAAGGGCTTTCCGCTCCTTTCCTGAACGGTCATCGTTCATCAGGCTTCCGGCAGTAAGTGCTGCTCAGTCAAACCCCGGCAAGTGCGTCGTCAAGCGCTGCAATCAGGTCGTCCGGATGCTCCAGTCCGACTGAGAGCCGGATCAGGTCCGAAGAGAGGCCGCTCTGAACTTGCTGCTCCTCGGTCAGCTGGCTGTGCGAGGTGCTGGCCGGATGCAGTATCAGGCTTTTGGCGTCGCCCACGTTGGCCAGGTGCGAGAAGAGGCTGATCGTGTCGATGATCTTCACCGCCGCATCGTAGCCACCCCTCACACCGAACACCACCATCCCCCCGAAGCCGTTCTTCAGGTCCTTTGATGCTTTCGTATAGGAGGGGTCGTCCTTCAGGCCGGGATAACGCACCCAGGTCACTTTCGGATGGCTCCTGAGGTGTTCAGCCACCTTCAGTGCATTTTCGGAGTGCCGCACCATGCGCACCGGCAGGGTCTCGATGCCCTGGATGAACAGCCACGAGTTATCCGGCGAAATGCACGCCCCGAGGTTCCTGAGCGGCACCGTCCGGACCCGCAGCGCAAAGGCGATCGGTGCAAGCGGCTCGGGCAGGTCGAGCGCCCAGCGCAAGCCATGGTAGTTCGAATCGGGCTCGGTGAAGAGCGGATGTCGCCCGGCTTTCCAGTCGAAGCGGCCGGCGTCGGTAATGATGCCGCCGATCCCCGCGCCGTGGCCGCCGAGCCACTTGGTCAGTGAGTTGATCACGATGTCCGCGCCCAGTTCGATCGTCTTCAGCAGGTAGGGAGTCGTAAAGGTGGCGTCGACGATCAGCGGCAGGCCATTGCGGTGCGCCACTTCAGCCACGGCGCGCACGTCGGTGTAGTCGAGCACCGGATTACCGATGGTCTCTATGTAGAGTGCGCGGGTTTTTTCGTTGATGGCCCGTTCAAAGTTGGACGGATCCTTCGGGTCCACGAAGGTCACGTCGATTCCCAGCTTCGGCAGGATCGAGTCGAACTGCGTGTAGGTGCCGCCATACAGGTTGTTTGCCGATACGATGTTGTCGCCTGCTTCAGCCAGGGTGATGACCGTGTAGAAGATGGCTGAAGTGCCGGAGGCGAGCGCGACCGAGGCGGCGCCGCCTTCGAGCTGCGTCACCCGCTGCTCCAGCACGTCCGTGGTCGGGTTCATCAGGCGGGTGTAGATGTTGCCCAGCTCCTTCAGGGCGAACAGGTTTGCGGCATGCTCGGTGTTCTTGAAGAGGTACGAACTGGTGCGGTAGACCGGCACACCCCTGGACTGGGTCGCGTCGACCGGCTGGCCGGCGTGCAGCGCGAGCGTTTCGAAATGGTACTGATCCGGGGCCGCCGGAGGATTCTCCACGCTCTCCTTTTTCAGAATTCGATTGATCAGCTGGCGAATACCCTCTTTTTGTTCAGTGGACATGATGAATGCTCCTCGTTGGTTGAGTAGTTATGGTTAGTTTTTTAAAGCCGAAGGCCCTGCGTCCACATCGCACTTTTTGCCGGCATTTCCGAACAGTCGATAGCGTTGCAGGTTGAACTGGTAGTACAGGAAACATCCGAAGCAGAAGCCCGACAATGCAATCGCCGCTGCGAGGGCCACAAGTGCCGAAAAAATCCATCCGGCGATCGGTGCGCCCGCAATAAAAGCGATCTGTGCCAGGCCAAGCAGGATCAGGGCGATTGAATTATTGAACCGCATGAGACCAGCGTCTTCGGTCGACGCAGTCCGGTTCTGTTCCGCAAAGAGTTTCGATCCGACCAGGAAAATCAGGCTGCCTTTTCTGCCGAAAAGGACCGCAGGAAGCAGCAGTAAAAAAAGTATCGCGGTGATGACCGGTTGCTGGACAAGAATCGCCACCGATATACCGGCAAGTAGTACCCAGCGGTTGAACTTGACGACAGGCAACGGTATGCCCGTCGTCGAAGTCTGAGGGATTGGTGCTGTCATGGCTTGTCATGGTTATGTTTATTGATGAAAATCAAATTGCTGTTCACCGGAAACGGTATAAAAAAAGCCGGATCACTGCTGTCATGATCCGGCTCCCGAAGAAACGCTCCATCAGAATTTCTTCGCTCTCAGCATAACAGCTTCAATCTTTGACTCATGTCGCTACAGACTGCGCCTTGTGAACAAACGGAGGAGATGTTGTCGATGCGTGTCTGCATGTTCGCGGTAAACAATGTTCTGACTGAATGGTCGCAATAACGTTGAACTGCACGGTATTTCAATGACCCGTACCGCAAAAATACTAAGATCGTGGTATGCCGGCATGAACTCGTGCCCCACTCCGGGACCCTCATGCTATCATGGTCATGTTGTGCACCTGCTTGTCTGCCACAAGAGTTTCCGCAGCAAGGGCATAGGCCCGGTAATGCGAGGCGAGCTGCACCATGGACGCTCTTTTCGCTGCGACGTTTGCGATAATGACCAATGATGACTGAGGTATGATGACGATGTATTGAGGCCGGCAACAGGCTTCCCCTTCGCCTACGACGATATTGATTTTCCGATGGAAAAGGCCTGCGCCACGAGTGGCCCGACCCCATGGTACCCCCGATGTGAGGGATCAAAAAGAAGTGGCCTGATTTTCGTGATGTCGAGCAGGCCATCATCTGCGAACACCTCTTCATCACCCTTCACGTCGATGATCTCTCCGACGAACTGTGTATGCACGCCGAGCTCGAAGGTGTGAAGCAGCCGGCACTCGAGAACAACCGGAAATTCTTCCGCATAGGGAGCATCAACCAGGTCGCTTTTCACCGGGGTCAGGCCGCTCGAGGTGAACTTGTCATGGTCTCGCCCTGAGACGATGCCGACATAATCAGCTTCGGCAACCCTGCTTTCAGAGGCTATTCCGATGGTAAACGCCTTGCGCTGAAGAATGTTCTCGTAGGTGTATCTGGCCTTGCGCACAGATACGGCGACAGATGGCGGTTCCGAACTGCAGATACCGCCCCACGCAGCGTTCATGAGATTCGGCCTGCCGGCGGAATCGTATGTCCCGATCAGGAGGACCGGGGTTGGAAACAGGAGCGTCTTTGCTCCGATCGATCTTTTCATGTGATCTTCCGTTTAGTGGTTTTCAGCCGATCGGCCTTGACAAGCGACAGATCCTCCGGCCTCTGGCCTGGTCAGAATACTGGTGACTTCGACGCGTGCAGGATCTTGAACAGCTGACAGCACGCTACAGGTAACATCATCCGGAAAGCCTCCCTTATCATGATCGGTATTTTTCCGGACAATCCCGGAACGGAGTTTCAACGTATCACGGATGCCTGTCCACGCTCAACATCGCGCTGAAACAGGCCTGAATTCCCAAAGACTCCATCCGGGAGAGCATCCCGACCACGCGGGCAGTTCAGGTAACAAAATCCAGTGTCTTCCATGCATGATGCAACCGATGGTAATGCCCCTCTCTTTCGAGAAGTTCGATGTGCGTTCCCTTTTCGACGATCCGACCGTGATCCAGCACGCAGATCGTATCCATCTCCTGCACCGTGGAGAGTCGATGCGCAATGACCAAGAGGGTACGGCCTGCAGATACACGATGAATAGCCTCCTGCAAAACCTCTTCCGTCCTCGAATCGAGGTTCGAGGTCGCCTCGTCGAGAATGAGTATCCTCGGGTTGAAGAGAAGCACCCTTGCGAATGAAAATAGCTGCCTTTCGCCCGCCGAGAGTGTGGAAGCACGCTCGGAAAGCATGGTTTGATAACCTTCCGGCAAGCGCAGGATCAACGCTTCGGCCCCCGTTATTCGGCAAGCCTCTCTTACACGCTCTTCTGAAATATCGCTCCGGAAAAAACGGACATTGTCTATGACCGTCCCTGAAAAAAGGGTGACCTCCTGCTGGACAATTCCGACGGCGCGCCGCAATTCGTCGAGCGGCCATTCGCGGATATCCTTCCCGTCGATGAGCACTGATCCCGAAGTGACATCGTAAAACCTGGTAACCAGGTTCATGATCGAGCTTTTTCCGGCGCCGGTAGCGCCGACAAAACCAACCCGCTCGCCGGGCCGTATCGAGAGATTGATGTCGTGAAGCACCGGATGGCCGGCCCGATATGCGAATCCGACCCCTTCAAACCTGATGCTACCCGCCACCGCCGGCGCTTCGACTCCTTCGGACTCGACGATATCCGGCTTTTCAGCCAGGGTCCGACCGATTCTCGACGATGCCACGATCGCTGACTGCAGCGTGTTCATCTGGAGCAGGATCATGCTGACCGGCTGGAAAAATCGCCTGATGTAACCGACAAACGCATACAGGACCCCGAACGTGATCGCGCCATGGATCACGCCACGCCCCCCGAACCAGACCAGCCCCGCAACCGTCAGGTCTGCGAGCATTTCCGTGACGTTGAAAAAAATTAGGAACCTCCGGTTCTCCTCGACGGAAGCATCAAAGTAGGCCCGGTTCTTCTCATCCAGTCTTCGCTGCTGCTTCGCTTCCTGATGAAAAATCTGCACGATCCGCATGCCCCCGAGATTCTCGGCGAGGTAGCCGATCAACACACCAAGCCGGTGCCGAGCCTCAGCATTGGCCACCTGCATGCGGCGCTGAAAAAAGGTTGCTGACAGCATGACGGCTGGGAGCAGCAAAAAACAGTACATGGCTATGACCCGATCGAGCCGCATCATGAACACCATGATCAGCACCAGGGAGACCACTCCCCTGAGCGAGGTCGCAAGGAACTGGGTGAAAAAGGTGTTGAGCGTTTCGGTGTCGCTCGATACGTTGGTGATGATCCTCCCCGGACTGTTCTGGTCAAAGTATCGCAACGAGAGGCGCTGGATATGCCTGAAAAGATCGATCCGGAGCGAACGAACGATCAGGATGCCGGTCTCCTGGAAGAGGAGTTCCTGCCGCCAGGTCAGCCCGAAAGAGAGCAGTACAAGAGCGAAGTATGCCGCAGATATGAGCAGGACGGCACCTGAATCCGGACTGGCTGCGGTGGTGAAACGATCGATGACCTCCTTGACGAGCCAGGGCTGGACGAGATCGATGACCACAACGGCTACGACGAGCAGGAATGCCAGTGCCACTCTGGCACGATGCGGTTTCGCATAGGGAATCAGGGTCGCAAGCGCTCCGCTGCGGGAGTTCTCTGTGTTCATAACGCATCCTCCATATGACCATCTTCAAGAGCGTACGCACGTACCGCCTGCTCCGACGGCAGTGGTTCCGGAATATCACGCGTATCCGGCCTCCGGGGCTCCTCATCGCCGAATCGATCGGTCTGCATGAACCACTGCCCGGCATACCTTCCACCCAGGGCGATCAGCTCAAGATGGGTTCCCCGCTCGACGATCCTGCCCTCTTCGAGAACCAGGATCTCATCGGCATGCTGAACCGCACTCAACCGGTGGGATATGACGATGGTGGCTTTGCTTGCCTGCAAATCCCTGATATTGTTCAGGATCACCCCTTCCGTCGTTGCATCGACGGCACTCAAAGAGTCGTCCATGATCTGGAAAGGGGCACTCTTGTACATCATTCGGGCAATGGCAAGCCGCTGCTTCTGCCCCCCTGAAAGCCGGACACCCTTTTCACCGATTTCCGTGTCATACGCATCGGGAAACCCGAGAATGTTCTCGTGGACCGCGGCCAGTTCCGCACACTGTTCCGCCTTGCCGCGATCGGGATGCTCAGCGGAAAAACCTATGTTGTCGAGCACGGTACCGGAAAAAAGGAAACCATCCTGGGGCACATAGGCGATGCCCTGCCTGAGGCGCTGGAGCGGATATCGGAGGATATCCTGGCCATCGATATACACAGTGCCTTCCGGAGGATCATACAAGCGCAGCAGGAGGTCGGCAAGAGTCGATTTGCCGCTCCCCACAACGCCGATGATACCGAGAGTCTCGCCGGGCCTTACGGTGAACGACAGATCGGACAACACATCGCGGGCGCTTCCGGGATAGCTGAACGAAAGCCCACGCACCTCAAGGGCGCCCCCGATCGGACGGTCCAGCAGCGATCCGGCATGGTCGAACACTTCAGGCTCATCCTTGAGGAGCTTGTCGATCCTGTCGAGGGAGGGCATAGCGCGCTGGACGATATTGACCACATTGCCCAACTGTTCGAGGGGCATGCGAAGCATCGCCACATACAGGGTCAATGACACGAAATCCCCAAGGGATATGACCTGCTCGACAACGAGGAATCCGCCATAACCAAGGGCGAAGATGAAGCCGAGGTTGACCATCAGCGGCACGAGCGATGAAAACAGCGCGGAAGCACGGGCAAACGCCCTCTTTTCGGCCACGATTGCCTCTACCCGCGACTCGAAGCGGAGGTTGAACACCTCCTCCCGACCAAATGCCTTGACTGCGCGAATTCCTTCGACCGACTCTTCCAGCGTCTGCGACATGGCGCCGAGGGCCTCCTGCGCCCGCCGGGACTGACGCCTGATCGCAGGACCGAGCCACTCGATCAGCACCGGGATGAACAGCAGCGGGCCAAGGGAAGCCAACGTCAGCCGCCAGCCTGTATGCACGATCATGAGATAGAAGGCACCGAGAAGCATGGAGATACCGCTGATGCTCTGATTGAGGCCGAGGGTGACCAGGTCGCCAACGATATCGACGTCGCTCAGCGCATGGGAGATCAGGTCGCCTGTGCGCTGTCGATGATAGAATGCAGGCGAGAGTGTGCACCACTTCCCGAACAGCTCCCTGCGAAGGCGATAGGTCAGCTCGCGCCCTTTGTAGTGGACGAAAATCCGGCCGGCCCAACCCGTAAAGACTCGCACAGCTCCAACCAGAAGGATAGCGCCTGCCAGGCCGGCAATATCCTTCACATTCGGGTTGCCCGACCGCAGGGAGTCGGTCACCTGACCAAGCAAACGGGGAATCTGGCTTGCGAGAAGGCCGCTGCCGGCAACCATGCCGATGCCGGCGACATAGACAAGCCGGTTTCTCTGGATGTGAGTGGTGACTAACCGTAATCCGGACATGATGAGTTCCCCGTCAGTTAATGTGAATTACTGCGGGAAAGGCAGCCTCTTCGGCCTGACCCTGGCGAGCAAAAAAAGTATATGGCACGGCAGAGGTCAGGAAACGTTTATCTGGAGCGGGAGAGGGCTCCTCTTGAAATCGAGATACTGGAATTCGCGAATGATGATCCGGTGGATCACGATGCCGGCAAGATCACCGCTTTCGACACGAGCCCTGAACCGGGGGCTCCTGGCCGACAGAAGTGCGACGGCTCGCTCATGATCGCCTGCTCCAGGGAGGACCGGCTCGGCATCCCCGACGAGCAACACGCTTTTCCAGCTTTCGAGCTCCTGGCCTTCACGTTCGAAGTGGACTGAAACACGCGGATGCCTGCCGATCTCCCGAACCTTTGCCGCATCCTTTCCTGTGGAAAAGAAAAGATCGTCGCCATCAAGGGCGAAGCTGCCGATGGTCCTCGCAATCGGACTCAGGTCCTCACGTACATAGTTGAGAACCGCATATCTCGAATCGAGTATGTATGGCCTGATCTCCGCAATTTTTTCGACGTCGCTCATGGATTATTCTCCTTCAGGTTTGATTATGAAACCGTATTGAACTTTCGGGTGGCGCTGGAGAGCAGGAGGGTTCCCAGATCCTCAAGGAGGGAAGAGGCACCCCGGTAACCTGCATAACCGCGATCGATCACGACCCTTTCGCCAAGAGGAAACGAAACCCGCATGAACGCCGCACCGAGCTCTTCGGCGACCTGCTCCTCGAGAGCGCTTCCGAGCACCAACCCTGCGTTTCCCGAACGGAGCACCGCTGAGATCTCTGCGTGATCCTCGGTGAAAAACACCTCGCTCCCGAACTCCTCCACAAGGAGGGCAAGCGACTGCTCCAGCGACGCCCTTGACTCCTCCGGAGGATCGTCGGTGATGACGAGCGTCCGGGGCAACAAGCCCAGCGTACGGGTCAGGAAATCGCTCAGGCCGACGACCTGGGCGCTTTCGCCGACAAGCGCGAACTCCCTTTGAAACCCTGCACGGAAATAGGCGTCGGCCAGACTGCCCAGCTGACGTCGCAAGCGAGTTTCTTGGGTTTGGATGACATGTTCGGCAAGCCCGGAATCGAGCCCCAGTCGATCACTTACGGCTCGCAGCAAACCTCCAGCCGCCGAGCCGACCGGTAACCCTTCGAGCCTGAGAAAAGGCGTCCCGTAGCGCTCCTCGAGCAGTCTGGCTCCGGCATCGCCCCATACCGAAACAACGATGTTGAGCGAAGCCTCCGGAACACGATGCCAACCATCAACACCCTGACCGTAGCCAAGGAGCAGGTTCGGTTCGAGCCCGATTCCTTCCAGCAGTCGGCCGATCTCCTCGAGATTGCCGGCCCAGAACGGGTCCTGCTGTGGAACGATACCCAGCACGTTCACCAGCCCTTTGACCGGCGTGCGCTTCTCCTTGAGCAGATCGGGCAATTGCTCGACAAGGGCCCTGACCGCAAGCTGATAGCCATGATGGACGCCGCCGCGGAAACCCGGAGTGTTGGCGTAGATGACGGGAAAATCCTGTTCCCGCCCCTCCTTGGCCATTGCCGGGATGTCGTCGCCCACCATTTCGGTGGAACAGCCCGAAACAATGAAATAGAGCTCTCCGTCAACGACCTTCACCGTGTTCTTGAGCTGTTCACGCAGCCGGGAACTGCCCCCGAAGACGACATGCTTTTCGCTGATATTGCTGCTGGAGACCGGAGGTCCGCCGAATGGGCAGCCGAATGCATTCGACCGGTTCACGCCCAGGAAATGCTGCATGCCGCAGCCGGCGTTGCTGTGTATGACCGGGACGGCCCCGTCGATTGCTTCGATAAGCTGAAGCGCGCCATGCAGGGCGCATGAGTTCCTCGATCCGTCGATATGGTTTGACATGCTATTTTACTTCCTTTTTGATATGCCAGTTGGGACTGCGCCGGAGCCATGCATCCCTGTATGGGGTCCGGATGCCGGCGAGGCTCTCCGCGAAAGAGCGGTTCTTCAACGCTGCCGTTATGCGTCGGACGAGGCCCGTCACTCCTGCGTAGCCGAGAACCGGCACGTTTTCGAGCGAAACAACCGGAATGCCGAGCCTTGCCGCCTGGCCGATATGGGCTGCATCGCCGATGTAGAGATCCGGAGCGAGGCGCCTGACGATGTTCAGCTCCTCAAAGGGCTGTCCGTCGGCCACATGGACCTGCAACGACGGATACCGGCGTGCGAGTGACTCGAGCTGCGATACCTGCAGTTTGCCGAGATGGCCGACAGTGACTCCGACAACCTCTCCGCCGAACTCACTGACCAGATCCGCAACCGCAAACGCCGTTGCCGGGGAGAGCGCGAGGTAGACGCGGAGACCTGCGAGGCTGAAATCGCCCAACGAACGTCGGACCTGTTCGCTTTGCTGCTCATGTACAGCCAGGGCCACATCTTCCCGTCCGAGGGCTTTCCCTGCCGAGACGAGCCATCGACCCGTCGCTCCGAGCCCTATCGGTCGGGGTTGCTCGACATACGGCACACCGTACTCGTCCCGAAGGATGACCCCGAGGTAATTTTCAGAGTCCTGGTCAAGGGAGAATGAGAACCTTGCTCCGGCGGCAAGCCTGAAGGTCGTCGCCGAAGCCCCGTCAGGCAGGACATTCAGCTCGACTCCGAGCAGCGCGAGAATCCGTTCCGATTCAACCCTGTCGTCGGGATGCTCCACGACCGAGAGCAGGTTGACCTTCGTCGTGCCCTGCCCGTCTCCCCTGGTTCCGACGATGTGTTTCAGGATGGCATGCAGGGCGGTATCGTATCCGGTAACGGCGTTTCGCGAAGCGAAGCCCGTAACATATACCGGAACGATCGGCAGTTCGAGCTCTTCATGCAACTCGTCTACAACCGCCTGGATATCGTCGTTATTGATCGCCGCAACCGGCCCGGAGACGATGAAGATCACTTCGGGACGGTATTGCCGGTATGCTCCCGTCACGGCCTTCCGCAGTTTCCTGTCGGCCCCCATGATGGTGTCCTTCTGGTCGAGGTTGGTGACTATCCACCGTCCGGCGCCGGAAGCCACCTTATGATAGAGGCCGGCTGCGATGCAGCCACGTGGTGCATGGATGATCACGACACTCTCCCTGACTCCGGCGAGGAGCCTGAGCGCATGGAGCAGATCATCCTGCGAGCTCTGGGAAAAGGTGCGTATCCGCTGAAAAGTCTCCTCGCCGCTCAACTCGCGTATTGAGGATTCAGCGGAACCCAGCCAGGCGTTCAGCGTATCGAGCCGTTTTTCGCGGATCCGGGGCGCTTTTGATTTCAGAAGGCTCATCGATGCTATGGTTTTGCCGATCAGGCGTTAGATTGATTCCATTTTTTCCACCACTCCGGTCTCGACCTGGAAAATCCTGTCACCCCATGTCCTGGCCCATTTCTTGAGTTCAGGCCCGTTCAGCGGCTTCGGGATGACCGAATCCTTGTTTTCGTCGATGTACCGCGCAAGATTGCGATAGACCCCGGCCTGCTCCGAATCGGGCAGCGCCTCGATGACCGTCTTGCCGTAGAGTTCGCTTTGCGCCACCGTGATGGATCGCGGCACGTAGCCGACCACCGGAACGCCGGCATGCCCGGCAAAGTCGTCGATCAGCGGCCGTGAGTAGGGGTGCTGGATGCTGTTCGCGATCACCCCGCCCAGACGCGCACCGCCTGAAGGCGCATACTTGTTGATCGCCTTGAACAGGTTGTTCGCTGCAAAAACGGCCATGAAATCGGATGAGGTGACCACGAATGCGCGTTCGGCGATACCGTCGCGAATCGGCACGGCAAAGCCACCGCAGACCACATCGCCCAGAACGTCGTAAAGCACGAAATCGGGTTTGTACTCTTCGAATACCTTCAGGTCCTGCAGCAGTTCCACCGCAGCGTTGATGCCGCGACCCGCGCAACCGACGCCTGGAACCGGGCCGCCTGCCTCGATGCAGAGAACGCCGCCGAACCCTACCGCCGAGATGTCCTCGATCTTCACCTTTGTCTGCTCGCGCAGGGTGTCGAGGACCGTCGGAAGGTCGTTTCCGCCCCGCAGGATGGTCGTCGAATCGCTTTTCGGGTCGCAGCCTATCTGTATGACCCGGTAACCGGCCTCGGCAAGGGCCGCGCTGATATTGGACGTCGTTGTGGACTTGCCGATCCCGCCCTTGCCGTAAATGGCAATATGTTTTCCTCTCTTTTCACTCATCGAAATGCTCCTTCTTGTACATGCTTGTTGTTTGCCACTGACGGCACCGTCGTGTTTCCTGAAGCGGCCTCCTTCCCGCCGCGCTCTGCCTGCCGACAAGGCAAGCCCATCGGGATCCGGCCTGCAAGGTCCCGGAGAAGCAGCCTGAAGGCGTCAGGTTACCCTGAACCTGCCAGGCCGCTCACTTTATGCCGGTTTCTGATGATTCAATGCCGCTGCTGGGGCTGCGGACCCAACCCGGCGATATTGAAACCCCCTCCTGAGATGTCCAGAAGCGCGCCGGTGATGAACGAGGCTTCGTCGGAAAGCAGCCAGGCTATGGGCCTGGCAACCTCCTGGACATGGCCGGGACGGCCTATGGGTATTGTCGATGCAATCGCTGCGAGGCGGTCCGGATCGTTCGCATAACCGGAGGTCATCTCGGTTATGGTAAACCCGGGACGAACAGATACCGCCCTGATGCCCTCCTTCGCGACCTCTTTTGCCAGCCCTACGGTGAACGCGTCGACGGCACCCTTGGTAGCCGCATACAGGCTGGCGCCGGGTCTGCCGCCAATCGTTGCCGCCATGGACGAGATATTGATGATCACTCCCCCCTTGCCGCCATGGAGAGTGGACATTCTGCGCACCGCCTCACGTGTCGAGAGGATCAGGCCTATGACGTTGGTTTGAAAAAGATGCTGCAGCACATCTGCATCGGTCTCATCAACTCGGGCATGCGTCCCATAACCTGCGCTGTTCACCAGGGCGGTCACTGTGCCGAGTTTCTCATCGACCTCTCGGTACAGGCGCTCGATGTCGGCCGGACGGGAGATGTCCGCATGGACGGCGATTGCCCGGACGCCGTAACCTTTCAATTCCTCTACCAGAAGGCCGGCCTCCCGTTCCTTTGAGCGGTAATTGATCGCAATATCGTACCCTTTCCTGGCGGCCAGCCTGGCCGTTGCGGCGCCAATCCCGCTGGCGCCGCCTGTTATGATCAGTACTTCAGACATACCTGTCGTTCCTCTTTTATCGTTTCTTGATGCTCACTGGTTTCATACTGCCTCGACCGAGGCGGCCTGCTCGCTGAATACCGGAAGCGTCTCGTCCTCGATCCTGTAGATGTCATGGATGACGGTGATCGGCGCCGCATAGCAGTCATAGATCTGGTCAAAGGTGAATCCGGTTTTCCTGTAGATAGCCGCGATTTTCTTGTACAGGTCGAAATGCCATTCCGGTTCCGGCGAACGATGCCCTTCGAGGGCGGATCCCGGATTCGGGTTCCAGCTGGTCGCGAAGCAGACGACGCCTTTCGATGCGAGGTATTCGACCCCTTCGAGGGTTGAATCCTTCGGCTCGATGCCTGCCACGATGTTCGACCGAACTCTTCCTTTTCCGAAAACCTGAGCCTCGTACTCCAGCGTCTTCACCCAATGGTCGTATCCGCCGGACTCGAGATCCTTGCCGGGGCAGATGGCCTGGAATATGTTCTTGTCCCAGATCTCGATGTTGGTGGCGACCGTGCGGAAACCGGCCTCTTTGTACTTGTCGATGATGCTCAGGTCGTGAGGTGCGCCGATCACGGCAGTACCGTTGAAATCGTCCAGTCCGGTATGCTCCCTGATTGCGTCGGCGACGTCAAGGTAGTACTCGACCTCGCGCCTCTCGGCCACGAAACCTCCGGTGAGGGTGATGTGGCGTGCGCCATCCTCCCTGTAGGCGGCGGCGACAGCCTCACCGATCTGGTGCGGATATTTCCAGCCGATGCCTTCGATCTCGCCGTAGGTATCCTTGGTCGCATTGATGTTGCAGAACTTGCAGTCACGGCCTTTTTCCTTGAAGGCGCATTCGTTGCTGTACGCGGTGAGAATCGCTCCATCCTGGGTGTAGAGGGCAAGCGTGTTCATCCTAACCCCGTCCGAGGTTTTGAGGCCGTAATATTTCGGACGCTCAGCGAATTCGACCGGGAATACGACCTGCTCCTTGTGCGTGAGATAGTAGACTCCGTTTTCGTAGAGGAAGGAGTAAGGTGACCGGCGATCCCATTTCAAGCCATAGGTCAATCCATGGGGTGAACGGAAGAAGGCAGGGAACTGGAATCCGACATGGGATTCATGGTCCCCTTCGAACAGGCAGTGGATCTCCTCCTGGTATCTTCCACCCAGGTCGAGATGCCTGAAAATGCGGGGATCGAAATTGATGCCCTCGACGCCGGTGATGACTTTCAGTTCAAGCTCCCGGTACAGTTTTTCCTTGAGTGTGCTCATGATGATCTTTCCTTGCGTTTGTTTGAGAGAGATGGTTATTGGGTACGTCAAAAATCTGATGGCTGTTAAATGGTATAGGCGAAATGGTGTTCCGTATGCAGCATGAACTCCTCGAGCACCTTCTCCTTCATTTCGGCAAAGTCAAGACTGGCCCGGTCGCGCGGACGAGCCAGGGGCACGGGAATCACCTTCTGCAACCTGCCGGGCTTGGCGGACATGACGACGATCTTGTCAGACAGGTAGACGGCCTCCTCGACATCATGAGTGACCATGATCATGGTGATCTTCTCTTCCGTCCAGATCCTTTCGAGCTCCTTGTGCATGTACATTCTTGTCAGCGCATCGAGGGCTCCCAGCGGTTCGTCGAGCAGCAGGATTTCCGGCTGGTTCACCAGAGCCCTGGCGATCGCGGCCCGCTGGGACATTCCGCCTGAAAGCTGATAGGGATAGCTCTTTTCGAACCCCTTCAGTCCGACCAGTTCGAGATGGCCGGCCACAATCGCCTGCTTCTCTTTCTCGCTTTTGCCGACGATGCCGAGCGCCACATTCTTCTCGACCGTGAGCCATGGAAAAAGGCGGTGGTCCTGAAAAACGATGCCTCGATCGATGCTGGGTCCGTTGAGCTTGCGGTTATCGAGCAGGATATCCCCGCCGTAGCCTGAATCCAGGCCTACGATGAGACGCAGAAGGGTGGTTTTGCCGCAGCCGCTCAACCCGACGATCGAGATGAACTCTCCGGATTTGATGCTCAGGTTGATATCATCGAGCACGTGAACATCGTTTTCCCTGCCACGATAGCTTTTGCTCACATGCTTTATTTCCAGCGTTCCTTTTGTGTCCATGTTCTACCTTGATTGTTTCATTGTTATGCGCCAGAACGAGAAGGTTTTTTCCAGCTTTCGCATCAGCCAGGTCATGCTGAAGCCGACGAGCGCGATGGTGATGATGCAGACGAAAACGATATCCATCCTCGACAGCTCCCTGCCGGACCACATCATCTCACCCATCCCCCCGCCGGAAGACATGAATATCTCAGCTGCCACGACCGCCATCCAGGAAACACTCATGCTGAGCCTCAGTCCGGTCAGTACCGACGGAAAACTGGCAGGAAGGAAAATCCTGAGAAATGTCTTGATCCTGTCGAACCGGTAGACATGAGCCACTTCGAGGTATTCAGCCCTGACGCTCCTGACCCCCTCGAATGTGTTCAGGACAACCGGATACGAGGCGCCGATCGAGATGAACAGGACCTGGGAGAGCTCCCCATGGCTCACGAGAACCATCAGCGGCGCCCACGCGGGCAGAGGCACCTGCCGGACTGCATTGAAAAGCGGGGTGATCATTTTCTCCAGGAGCTTCGACATCCCGAGGATAACCCCCAGGAGATATCCGGCCCCGGAACCGATCAGGAACCCCTTCAGGACCCGGAGGACGCTTATCCTGAGGTTGTACGCAAATGCTCCGTTACCCAGGAGTTCCCGGAAAGCCGCCAGAACATCTCCAGGGCTCGGGAGGAAATCCGGCATCACGAGATGCCTGGCCGTGACGACGTACCAGACGATGCATATGGTAAACGGCAGGGCAAGCCCTTCCGCCGCGCGCGTTATCTCTGTTCTGTTCAGTTTCATCAGTGAATGCCTGTTTGTTCGTTAGCCTGCGGTTCTGTTATGCCAGCGCATGAGCGAAGACTCGAAAGCACTGAGTGTGACGAACATGAGATAGCCGACTGATCCCACCACGAATATTCCCACGAATACGATATCCATCTGCATGAGCTGCCGTCCCCAGACGATCATGAAGCCCACCCCTTCTCCGGCAGCTATGAGTTCTGCTCCGATAACGAGCATCCATGACATGCCAAGCGAAAGCTTGATACCGGTGAAAATCGAGGGCACCGCCGCAGGCAGGAAGACTTTATGGAGAAGCTTCCATGTGCGGAACTCGAACGAATGTGCAACCTCGATATAGGATTTCGGGACCGCGTGAATTCCCTCGAACGTATTGATGAACATCGGGAAAAAGGCCCCGAAGGAGATGAACACCACTTTGAAAGACTCTCCCAACCCGAACCACAGCATCAGAAGGGGAACCCATCCGAAGATCGGCACCTGGCTTATGGCTGTCAGCAAGGGGGTCAGGATACGTTCGGCTCTGGCGGAAAGCGCCGTAACCGTCCCGATCACAAAGCCGAGGCTGGCCCCGGTGGCGAAACCCGAGAGCACCCTGAACATGCTGATACGGAAATGGTTCTGCAGTTCGCCGGTTTTCCAGAGATCGATGAACGTCGCCAGCACCATGTGCGGCGGGACAACGATCTGGGGAGGAAAAATTTCAAATCTTGTAACTATTTCCAGAGCCGTCACAAGCACTATCGGGAGCACTAAACCCAGTGCTGCGTTGCCCAGTTTTCGATTCCTGACAACAATCATATCAATACTCCTCCCTGACACGTTGAATCAGTACCGCACGATCATGCGCGGCAACGATTTGGGGGTTTTGATGAACACAAAGCCGGTAACCGAGCATGAGATACAGCGGAATGAACACCGGAAATATGGCCCAGGCGCCAATCAACTCTCCTGCAACTCCCCCGAGAAGCGGACCGGCAATTGAGCCGATTACCGTGAACACCGAAAATATTCCGGCGGCCTTGCCTTTCCCGACATCGGTTCCGGCAATGCGGGTGACATTGACGAGGTTGAACATACCGAGGCCCAATCCGACCAGTATCGATCCGGCGGCAAGAAATCCGGGATGCGAGAGAATCGAGAGCGAGATCAGGCCCGTGACCACGAAAATCATGCTTACCAGGTAGAATCGCCGATCGCCAAAGCTTGCCAGGAGGCGCCACAGGATGAAAAGTGTCCCGATATAGACGACGCCTTCAAGGGAAATGAACAGTGTGGCGACTTGCGACGAGTACCGGAAAACCCTGATCGCCGTGACCACGATGAACGCATTGAAGCAGGAGAACGTGGCCAGAGCGAGCGCCTCAGCCAGTGAAGCTTCAAGTATGTCACGGTTACGGAGCAGTGCGGCCACGCCGCCCAGCCAAGTCTCCTGGGAACGCTGCAACTCCTGCTCCGGATCTTCAGCATCCTCGTTCCGGGCGCCTTCAGGAAAAATCGACATGCCGAGGATGACCAGCACGACGACCGATGCGCTGATCGCCACAAACGTGATGTCGAATCCCCAGTATCGGCTCACTGCGCCGCCAAGAATCGGCCCGAGGAACACCAGTCCCAGAGAGAACGAACCTCTTTGCCATCCCGCCTTCCCGCTGCCGGCCTGCCTGACGAACTCAAGAAACACGCTGCTGATCGAAATGAACCTGAAGGCCACGAAGAACCCGGTCACCGCGACGAAAAGGCAAAGGGAGGCCGTTGTCCTGACAAAAGGGAACATCAGATAGGCGACAGCACTTGTTGCGGCTCCGAACAGGAATACCTTCCGGGGTCCGATTCTATCGACGAGATAACCGATCGGCAAGACGGTAAAGAGAAAGCCGAGCCCCTGCACACCTCCCAGCACGCCGATCTGGGAATTCGTAGCCCCCAGGCTGATTGCATAGAGCGTAGTCGCTATCTGCGCCATCCCCATCCCTGTTCCGCTGATGACCGAAAGCAGCAGGAACTGCAACAGCACTCTTTTGGTGTCGATCCGCCTGCTCATTCGGCCCGCCTGATAACGTCCAGATGGTTGTGGAACAGTCCCCTTTTTTCGCCGGCCAGTTTACCCCGGTAAGCCGGAGACTCATTCCTGATCTCTTCTGGCACGATGACCCAGACTCCGGCGATATCCGCTTCGGGACCGCGACGCGCCCTTGCTCGGTCGATCATCTTTCTGAATGTCGACCCGTTGATCAGGTATTTGTATGGTCGGCCCTTGATCTGGTAGCTGGAAAGCCCCCTGGTGATGTTGACCGACACCTTCCTGTCGAACCAGATGCTCCTGACCAGGTTCTTGTTGCTCTGCGTTCCCTCGAATCCTTCGGCAAAAACGATGGTCTCTTGATCGAACGTCGTCAGGGAACCTTTCGCGACCAGATGCGGCGTACCGTCTTCGTCGGTCGTGCCGACGATCTTGCTCGTGGCAGGATCGTTCAGCAGTTCAATAAGCTCTTCCGGAAATTTTGACATGTGTAGATCCCGTTTGTTAGTTTAACCGCTCAAGGTCACTGTCGCCATGGTTGCCGCAGTGCTTGAAATCATCATTGTCGGATGCGAGGCCATAGTGATTCCGGATCTCGACAAGCCCCCTGACAAGCCGGACATAGTATTCGAGCGGCGGCTGCTTCTGCCCACCGAGGCCGGTCCCCTTCCATGGGGTCCACACAAGGCTCAGATAGATCACCCCGTTCTTCGCGAAATATTCGCAGGCTTCGAAATTCGAGTCGAGCGCCTGGTCCATGCTGGTGAACCCGTTCGGCTGCGCGAACTCCACGCCGGCGACAAAGTTGGTATACACGTTTCCCTTTCCGAAGATCTCCACCGCATCGACCGCACTCCTGATCCAGTAGTCACGCCCAAACCACTTCTCCTTGCCGGGGCAGATCCACTTGAACAGCTCCTTGTCCCAGACCTCGATGTCCGGGCAGTAAGAGGTGAGGCCTGTTTCTTCATACAGCCTTTTCACCTGCTGCTTTGAGTATGCCGGCGCGATCAGCTGGCTCGGGAACCTCCTGGTCCTGAAGTTCCTGCCGATCGCCTGGAGCACTTCGACATACCGCTCCACCTCTTTTTCGAAGGGCACATCGCCCGAATAGTCCGTACCGGCCGTCAGGTTGATCTGTGAGAACCGGCCGGGCTCCTTGAGCGCTTCGCGGACCGTCTCATAGATGTCTTCAGGATGGACAACCTTTGCATAGGAATCCCCGGCAAGCTGCTTCTGCTGCTTCAGGTCCGTAAAGAACGCGCAGAACCTGCACTGGTCCCTGGTATCCCAGTAATGGCAGTAGCGGTAGGGATAGATATCCAGACGCTGCGGCCTCGACCAGGCGATCGACTCCATCGGAACCCCGCGGCTCGTCAGCTTCCCGTAAAACTCAGGCCTTGGTGAGAAATCGACCTCATCGATACGTTCACCCTTATCGAAAACGAAGAATTTGCCGTCCAGGAAATCGATCGTATAGGGATCGGAAAACTGCCCTTTAACCGGACTTGCGAGCACGCTGGTGCCGTCACGAAGGAGCAGCGGACCAGGAAAGGGACGCGTTGTCGTCTCCTTGCTTGAAAAAGCCGTCTGCTCAGGCCCGCGATAGTATGGCTGGCTGGTCGCATCGGCCGTCGCTTCGGTAAATGCTATGCCTCGACGCTGCAGGTCCAGTTTGAGAATGATCGACTTTGGAACGTCAGGATATTTCCCGGCAAGGGCCTGAACCCCAAGTTCTTGCGTTGCACTCATCTGATACTCCCTTTTCCAGGTTTGCAGGAATCCCTCCGTTGCCCGGAGGATTCCTGCTGATTCATGTGACTTACTTCCAGAAACCTTCGAGCTTGAGCTCCTTCAGCGCCGCATCGAGGTAGCTGCGATCGATCCAGGTGTTCGCGTCGAACGTGTTCCTGATCAGGCCCAGCTTCTTTGCATAGGCGATGCCGCCGGAGTAATGGTTGACGAATTCGCTATTGAGCGTAACGTCGTTCAACTCCTTCAGGGGACGACCGCCGATTTCGACCTCCTGGTCAGCACGGGAGTAGCCTGAATTGATGCCCACCTGGAGGTATCCGTTCCTGTTGCGCTCATCGGAAGCCCACGCTGAAGCCCTGACGTACTCCCTGACGACACGCTTCGTTATTTCAGGGTACTTCTTGGCAAAATCCTCAGTCACGTAGAAGGCGCCGGTGGTCTTCCAGTCTCTGGGACTTTGTTTCGTCGAATAGATGATTTTGGCGCTTCCCTGGGTCTGCAGCGTGAAGAGGTTGACGCCGGATACGGCCGCATCGATATCCTTCGTTTTCAGTGCAGCCTGCAGGTCGACAGTCCCGAGGTTGTAAATCCTCAGGTCGCTCTCCTTCAGGCCGTTGGCCTCGAGGATGTGATCCAGGGCCAACTGGATGTTGGTGCCTTTGAACAGGCCGACCCGCTTGCCTCTCAACTCCTTGATGGAGGTGATCTTCGAGTCGGCAGGGACAGCTATGTAGATGTTGCCCCATTTCGAACCGGCGGCGATAAGTTTGGTCTTCAACCCGCCGGCTTTCGCGACGATGGCCGGAAGGTCGCCTTCGTACACAAAATCGAGCAGCCTGTTGGCGAGCGATTCATTGACCGCCGGTCCGGCGCCCTTGAACAGGTACCACTCGATCCTGATACCGTCTTTCCTGAATTCATCTTCCAGCAGCGTCCTTGCCTGCAAGACACCGGCGTTGCCGAAACCGTAAGGCTTGCCATAGCCGCTGGCGTATGCTGACCCTATCCTTATGACTTTGGGTTTGGGTTCCTCGGCATTCGAAGCGTTCGCGCTGAAGGCGAACACCGCGAAGAATGCCATGATTACTGCGAGTGTATGTTTCATGATCGTAATCTCCTGTTCATTGAAGTAGTTGGTTTAGAAGCTGTACTGCACCTGGGCAAGGAACTGGTTCCTGGGTCCGGGATAGGTGGCCTGTGCGACCGGCCCCTGGTTGATGATGTTATAGTTCAGCTGAAGCTTGGTCGTCTGTGCAAGGAACCAGTTGACACCTATGGTCGTAATCTTCGTCCTGTTGCCTGCCACGTTGGTATCGGGATCCCACCAGTCGAATCGCACGAAAGGCTGGAACGTGGTCGGGTACCAGTCGTCATACCTGTCCTGCGACTTGTATCCCCCGACAAACTGCTGGCCGTAATTGTAGAAGATGGTGAGGGTGTTTCCCTGCTTCCTTATCGTGTTATCCTGAGCATGCACATACTCATACGTGAAACCGACAGGAGTGTTGACGTATGAGATGTCCGCGCCCCAGCGCCTGGTGTCGACATTGCCCTGAAGAGCAGCCGAGTAGGTCTTGCCGTCGTAATAAGAGCCCCCGACCGAGAGCCCCCTGAAAATGGAGGAGTAATCCACCGGAGCGTTCAGCACGATCCTGCCGGAGAGATCCTTGTGGCCGTTGTTGTCCAGTGTGCTGGGGCCGGAACCGTTGAGCACACCGACCGAGTATTCAACTGCGGCTACGCGATAGCGGTAGCCCCCATCGTAATGAGGGAACAGGTCGCCTTTCAGGACCACGCCGATGTCGCGCGTGTCAAGGCCAACGCCGTTTGCAGGAAACGCTCCGGCATTCGCACCGTTGGACGCGTCGCCCGAACCAGCCAGATTTGGCCTTGCCGACTGGGCACTCAGGATTGTCGGCTTCTTGTCTTCCGCTGCCAGCGCCTCGAGTCCGAACGGTTTTTTCTGTTGACCGATCACGACGCTCAGCAGGGACTTCTCCGGATCGAGTGAGGGCAGTATGTAGTAGCTGATGTAGGCGTCAAGCGGCTTGACTGCGTAGTCAGGGGCCCACGAAGAGGAATACCCCCCCGGCGTCACCAGGCTGAAGAGGTAGTTGATATTGCGCCCTCGTTCGAAGTCGCGCTTCAGGTTCCCCTGGAAGTTGAGTATCAGCGCGTTCAGGGAAAGTCCGTTCTGTTGATCGCCCTTGTTGCCGTTTGAAGTGGCGCTGAAATGACTTTGAAGATGCGTGTACCTCAGCTGTGCGGTGCCGGTGATGAAAAGCGGACGTGACGTCTGTGCGGTGTTCCTCTCATAGGTACGATCAAGCCGCTCCTGGAGGGTGGCAAGCTCGGACCTCACACCTTCGAGCTCCTCCCTGGTGACCGTCCGGTTCGATGCTGCGGAGTCGCTTTCTGCTGAACCGCCCTGAGAAGTCGACTCCGATGCCGACGCTTCCGGCAGAACACTCTTGTTCGTCTCTGCCTGCAAGGGAGGGTTCACTGCCAGGACGCCCCCCAACAGAAGCATGGCGATTTTTATATTTCTCTTTTTCATTTTTCCCGGTCCTCATGAATTGGTTTTTTTAATCTTCTGTATGGCATAAAAAAAACGATACCTCGGTATCGTGAAACGGCCATGCCGTGAAAATGCGAATTATATTTTCCGCACTTCTGCACCTGGCAATCCCACCTACAACCTCAATGTGCGACACCGACATCGCATGACTGTAACTAACACAAGCATATTTTCTCCTTTTTATTATTTTCAGGGATATAATCGCCCGCAACCAACAACGAATCAAACAATACGCATTAAAGCTATAAGTACTGATAAAGCAAGCGGATAAATACCATCAAAAAGTATTCCTCAGCGCATAACCGAACGCAAAAAAACTATTTTTCCTATCCAATACAAACATTCACACAAAAATACCGTAAAGATGGTAACACATTCAAAACAGGCAGATCAACCATCAGAAACCGGATGAAAAATCGAGTCAGAAACAAAATCAAAAACATATCCATTAATTCATATCCCGTCTTTCCGGCATATTTTATACCCGATCGTAGCTACCGCAAAACCGGCAGCATCACCGAATAAAAAAAGATATCGTGGTCCCGGCCATGGATATAAATTTATCAATGATGGATTATATCAGATACAACAAATCATGGGGTTACGAGCATCGATTGTCGAGTAGCAAGGCCGCCCCGACAGAGAAAAAAATCGTAGCCCCCCACGTCGATCAAGGCCAGGCGGAAACGGTATGACACACCGGCAACTGTGCCGGTGAACCTGGAATCATGATCCTGCCGTATGGTCTTGCCAGCGAGAGGTCAAGTGGTGATCGAGGTAGTGAATTGGTCGGATATCAGCGAAGGGAGCAGCCATGACACGTCAATGCTGCGCAGAAGGATGAAGAATCAGTCGAACACGCTGCCATGGATCGCGCCATACTCCAGCGCTGAGGGGGCTGAGGCCTGGGAACAGCTGATGATTTGCAACTGCTCATCTGCAAGCCATGAAGATGATGGGGCCGCATCCCTGGCAGGACAGTTTCCCATACGGGAGGGCACTCCAGGCGCCGGAGCTTGCCGCCTGGCAGGAAACAGAGAGCGATATGGAACCTGTACAACAGCGCCTCTTCGAACAATGCCGATCGAACGGTCTGGCGCCCTGTGGAATGCATACCGGAGAGAAGGAGCGATGAACGCTTCAAAGCGACACGGTCCGGCATTATGGGCTGAAGTCCCAATCGGCTGATACATAGCGGATAACCGGACCGTACATCGCGTTCGTGAATGGACCTCTGTTACAGCGTCTGCTCGATGGAACTGGCAGTAACCACCATCACGGCGCGCGCCCACGGAAATTTTGCCTTGACTCTGTCGAAATCGGATCCGGAGGTTTCTATGCTCGCCGTACCTTTGATCAGGAAGCCGGTGCCTGGACCGTAATTTCCGGTGACCTCCCTGCTTCCCAACGTGATCAACACCTGATTGTTAAAGGCGATGTTCGCTTCTGTACGACGCATATATCCGACAGGAATCAGTATGCCTTCGGCATCGGAAAACTGCAGATAGCTGTTCCATGTATTGACCATATGAGGTCCATCCTCTCCTGTTGTCGCTATCGCAACCACCCCTTCGTGCTTTACCACTTCAGTCAATTTTTCCGGAATCATCTGGACCCCCTCCTTGTTGTTGCAACTACGTTAATCCTGCGGTTACGAAGCCATCGATTGAAAATCCCTATGAAAATAACCAAATATCGCCATACAGGGAGACTCCATGCGTGGAATAATGCACAGTCTTAAGCCTGAAGAAGGTGTTCCAGTGGCTGCCTAAGGGGAATTTGCCGCCATGCATCTCCGATACGCTCACCTTGCACGGGTTCGCATCCGGTATATCGAGGAAATTCAGAACATTTGAGTTTTCGTTTACTACCTTGGGGACGCCCAGAAGCACTCAAGCCGCGGCCGCAGGCTGCCAGGCAATAATTTTTTTCAGAAGGTTCATTCTTTATTCATGGATTACACAAAAGAGTCACTCGATCTGCATGCCAGGAGCAGAGGCAAGATCGAAATCAAATCAAAAGTCAGCCTTAACACCAAAGAGGATCTCTCGCTGGCCTATACGCCGGGCGTAGCCGCTGTCTGCAGAGCGATCGGGAACGACATAAAAAAGTCCTACACTCTGACCAATCGCGCCAACCAGATCGCCATCGTGTCCGACGGCACAGCTATCCTTGGCCTCGGAAACCTTGGGCCCGAAGCCGCCATGCCGGTCATGGAAGGCAAGTCGATCATCTTCAAGGAGTTTGCCGGCATCGATGCCATACCGCTCTGCATCAACTCGACGGATGTTGAGGATATCGTGAAATTCTGCAAAATGATAGAGCCGAGTTTCGCCGGAATCAATCTCGAGGATATCTCTTCGCCAAGATGCTTTGAAATCCTGGAAAGGCTCGAAAAGGAGCTGACGATCCCCGTTTTTCATGACGACCAGGATGGCACGGCTATCGTTACCGTGGCCGCGATCATCAATGCCTGCCGCGTAACCGGCAAAACGCTTGCCGCGTTGCGGATTGTCATCAATGGCGCCGGTGCCGCCGGAATCGCCATTGCGAGGCTGCTCATTCATGAAGGTGTCGATGATGTCATTCTGGTCGATACCCAGGGCGCGATCCATGCCGGCAGGCCCGGCATGAACCCGGTAAAGGAAGAGATCGCCGAAATCACCAACAGGGACAACCGCACAGGGAGCCTTGGCGATGTCCTCATCGGCACCGATATCTTTGTGGGTGTCTCCAAGGGCAACATCCTTGACCGGTGCATGATCGAAAGCATGAACGACGCGCCGTTCATTTTCGCCATGGCAAACCCGACCCCCGAAATCATGCCCGACCTTGCCTACCAGGCCGGGGCAAGCATTGTCGGCACCGGCCGCTCGGACCTTCCGAACCAGGTCAATAACGCACTTGTCTTTCCCGGCCTTTTCAAGGGATTGCTCTCGACCGGCATTACCGAAATCACGCCGGAGCTTAAACTGTCAGCGGCAAAGGCGATCGCGAACTCGATAGAGCCCACGAAAGAAAACCTGATGCCGTCAACGTTCGACAAAAACGTCGTCAGGAACATCGTCGCCGTCTTTTCGGATTCGGCACTCTCTGTGCCCGTCTGATTTTGATCATTCGGACTCTGAAGGAACGGCCTTGACTCCGGAATCGAGCCGGTTTCAGGCAGATTGTTCAACCGGGCTACAGGCCTTCCTGAAGGGATCCTGACGATCATGCCCATGATCCTCGACGGACTCTTCAGGATGTGCCTGCAGACAATACACTTCTCTCAGGAATGTCTCCCCTGGAGACAATTCATAAATTGATTCACCTGGATCCTCCCACGCTGCGCCTGATTCGATGCAGCGGAATCAGGCAGCCCTGAAAAACGGTGGCAATCCGGTTTCGCGTACAGTTCCGTCTTCGAATCACCTGGTCTTTTTCAGTCTTGCAGAAGCTTCGCAATCATCATGGTTCGGTCCAGGTAAACGAATTCAGCACCTCGGCTCCTTCATCTGACTGACGGTAACTCATTCGCTGACCATCAGACCTTTTGCAAGGAGCCCACGAACGTACAGGGAAACCAGCTTTCTCCCCATGGTTCGCACCGCCCTGTCAGCAAGTAGAGGAATAAGCTGGTCCGCCAGCCTCCCGGGATTGTTACTGAAAAGCTCCACACGGCAAAGGAGATGCATCAGGGTATCCATCGACACCGAAAAGACACCGGCAACCAATTCGTCCAGCCGGATAATTGGACCGGATGATGGTTTCACGTCAAACCGCGGAACCATGGCGAGTGTCCGCCGGTCACCCTTCTGTTCGATGACAAAATCTATCGCCCGTAATGGTGAATGTTGAATACGAACGACTGACACCCGTTGAATTTTCCTGGACGTATCGGATACGATGCAATCGATTACGGGATTTGTGCCAAGGTATCTGAGATAAGCATCAAATACCGCATCCCTGATCTCCTTTTCGCCAAGGCTCTTGTTGACCCGCATGAGGAATACGATCTGGAACAGCCCGTAAAGAAAGGATACAAGCATCCCCCGTTCGTTATCCTTTTTCAGGATCGACCGGTAATCGAAAAACGCGACATTGCAGTAGGCCATCATCCGGACGAGCGATGCAGGGTCCATGTGCTCGGTCTTGATGACGGGAGAAAAATTATTGTACAGATCCCAGTCGAAAGTGGTGATGTTTTCATCACGCAGGTACTCTTCATAAATCTTTGTGCCCGGATAAGGCGTAATTACCATGAAAAGGGCCAGAGGAATACCCAGTTTTTTTGCGAATGCAGGGTATTGCATGGTCTCTTCCAGGGTCTCCGAATGATGACCGACGACGAAATATCCCTCAGTATCGATAGCATGCCGCCCCATCAGGGTAATTGCACGGGAGACGTCGCCCATGGCATTGCTTTTATTCATCAGCTCAAGGGTCCGGGGATTCGGGCTTTCAATGCCGAGGCCTACTGTCTGCAGGCCGATTGTTCTGAGTTTACCAAGGATCCGCTCTGCCCTGACGATATCCTTGACCCGTGTTTCAGTCATGATTTTGAAATTCGTAAGCCCCCGTTCGATCAAGAGGTCACAGATTTTCTCCACCCGGTTGATGTTGGTCAGAAAATTGGCATCCCATATTTTGAGAAGCTTTTTCTTTTTCGGATCGTGAAGAAGCGCTATCTCCTCCACCACGTTTTCCGGGCTTCTGCCTCTCCAGTGTTGATGCATACGGTTGTTTGCGCAAAACGAACAGGACCATGGGCACCCGCGTGATGTATAGATGGTATCAATGGAGTACTCGCTCCCTGTTTCCCCGTATCGTAAAGGCCGCAGGCTCCTTAAAGGAAATGCGATGGAATCGATCTCTTCGATGAGGGGCCTCCGTCCGGTATGAACGATGCGCCCATCCTCTTTCCACGCAAGTCCCTTGACTTCACGGGATGGCCCCTTCTGAACAAGCTCACGAAACGTCGCTTCCCCCTCGCCAACTACCACAAGGTCAACGCATTCAAGCTTGAGCACTTCATCGGGGAGGGCGGTCGGATGGAATCCTCCGAGTACAACGAATGATCCATTGCTTTTAGCGATTTCAGCAAGTCGTTTCGCATTGCTGAATCCTCCGGTCATGGACGAAATCGCAACAAGATCACACCTTCGTTTTTTCAGGAGGATGCGAAAGCTCTCAAACAAACGATCATTGTAATAGTTGTCTGGAATGACAAGGCTATCAGCAATATTCTTTACTGCAGCCGCAAGGTACAGGATACCGATGCAGTCGGTAACATACCTGGGAAAAGGAGTGATAATAGCCTGCGGAGCCTCGACAAGGCAGATATGTTTAAAGTACGCCATGGAAAGGAAGCATTAAACTTAATGACCCTTTGGCAACCTTGATCGTCTGAGAATCACGATATCCCGGAACATGCCGTACCAGCAAAATCCTTATCTGATCAGATAATTGGCGCTCATATTTTTTTACGCTAAAAAAAAACTAACCGTTCCTGTCAGGCTTGACCATCCCGGATTGAATGCATGGGGTGCCTGCTATTTCTGTCCATGGCGTATCATGTTGCACGTCAGGTGGAACTGTGAGATGGCCCTGGGTTTTCAGGCAGTGATTTGAGTTGGTAACTTGCTTAAAATCAAGGCGTAAGCATGAGCGAAAAGAAACACGGGAGCTTCAGTGCCGACTTTACGGACAAGAGCCATGGAATTCATCCTTGGCGTAAAACCCTGGATTAAATTGCAAAGGAGTATGGTGTTCATCCGGTGCCGGTGAGCACCTGGAACATGGAACTCCAAAAACAGGCCTGGGCGCGTTTCGTGCAAACGCAGACCGAAACCTGTTGATCAGATCAAGGATCAGGAATAGCTCTGTTCCCGGATCGGTCGCCTGAGGATCAAACTCAATGATATAAAAAACAGCACATGCGTGTTTCGTGCGTACAAGAGGCTTTCGGTAAATACGGAGCGCCGGAACTCTTCAACACGGGCGATGGCTCCCGGTTAACCAGCGAGGTATTCATTCGTGCAACCCGGGAATATACAGACCTCCGAATCCGCACGGATGGAACAACCCGTGCGCCGGATAACCGATTCATCGAACGGCTATGGCGCAGTCTCCAGCATGAAAAGATGTGTCTGAAAACGTGTTCCTCAGGTGTGAATTGTGTCAGGGCGGAAGTATGTCAGCCTGAGGGCGACCATGAAAGCCACCATCGCCCCAAAGGAGAGGGCAGATGGTGGCGAATTCTGGTCGTTTTACTACGGAAGTTTGGTCGAGACGGTAGTAAAGACAGCTGTAGCTTTTGTCCCAACGGTACCAAGAATTGTAACCGCAGCAACAGCTACCAGGGAAGCAATCAGGGCGTACTCGATCATAGTTACACCTTTCTGGGATTTGATGTAGAAGGACCTGAGCATGGCGCAGTGAATCATGATTGCCCAATCCTGTAATTTGTTTAACATAATCATTTCGGACTCCGTGTTGTTAGGGTTGAAAGTACATTCCTTGTCCTGATCAGAACAACGGTAGATCATTACAAAGATAGTAATACAACAATCGTGCCAAAATTTCAATAACAGAAATATATTACTATAAAATATACACTTACATTTTTTAATGTACTTTGAAATTATAAAAACAATATATCCCAAGATATCGTCATCTCATATATTATTTACAGCACAAAACAGCCGTCTCAGTTTAAGACATCCAGTCTCAGGCAATATTTATTACGATCTGGCTCATCGATAATCAAAGAATGTAATTGCTTGGTTAGCGTAGGAACACCGAGGAATTCATCATGCCATAACCGATTATATAACGTAGCGCACTTGAACCGTGCGATTGATTATATTTCACCAAAGAACAGACTATAGGGTCGTGATATCCGGTTTTACAGGAATGTGATCAGAAACTTGACGTAGCCAGGGAGGCACACAAACAGAAACGACTGGAATTGATGATTTGTCCCGATCGTAACCGGATTTCGACAACAGCGGAAAACCATAACCAACTACTTCAACAGACTCATTTCTCCATCTCCTGCTGTAGCAAAACAATACCATGAAAGCACACGCGCATTGGATCAATCGAGATCGCCTCTCTTTTTATCCTCGTATCGTACTGGCTCTGTTTCTGCTAACTGGCCTGAAGATGGTGTTGATCTCGAGAAATATCCAGACGGGGCAACCGCTCGGTTATGACTTTATCGCATTCTGGGCCGCATCGCAAACCGCCCTGGCAGGACATGCTCAGGACGCCTACACTCCATTGCTCTTCAGGGCTGAGCAACTTGCCGTACCGGCAGCAGCCCAACATGTTGTCGTATGGTTCTACCCGCCTTCGTTCTACCTTGCTGTGCTCCCTTTGGCGTTACTGCCGTATATGGCATCATTCTGGGCCTTCGTGTTGTCAACTCTTGGCGCCTATCTTCTGGTGTTGCGCCGCATCCTCCGGGGCAACACGGCGATGTGGTGTCTGGCAGCTTTCTCCGGATTGTGGATAAACCTCTTTCACGGACAGAACGCATTCCTTACCGCAGCTCTCGCTGGCGCGGCAATGCTCTGCCTTGAGCGACGGCCTGTCCTGGCTGGCCTGTTCATCGGCCTGCTTGCCATCAAACCTCATCTTGCCATTCTGTTTCCAGTGGCGTTGCTGGCTATCGGAGCCTGGCGTTCATTGATGACTGCCGCCGTGACTGCGATCACGTTTATGGCCATCGGTACGGCAACCCTCGGAACCGCTGTGCTCAAGGGTTGGCTCGCGAGCCTTGGCTATGCGCGACAATTTCTTGAAAACGGATCCCTTCCCTGGGATAAAATGCCTTCGATGTTTGCTTTCGCGCGTTTGCTCGGAGTACCTGTCGCGTGGGCGTACGCTGTCCATCTTGTCGTTGCTTTGGGGGCTGTGATCGTCGTATGGCGTGTGTGGCGCAGTTGCCTGGACTGGAACTTGCGGGGGGCCGCCCTCATGACGGCGACTTTTCTGGTCAGCCCCTACGTATTTGATTACGACCTTGCATGGCTGGCCTTCCCCATCGCTTGGCTGGCGTTAGCCGGGCTGCGTGATGGTTGGCTGCGTGGTGAGCGCGAAGTGCTGGTAGTTGCCTGGTTGTTGCCGATACTCATGGTCCTGATAGCTACAGCTCTGAGTGTGCAGGTTGGGCCGTTCGTGCTTTGCAGCCTGTTGTGGATTACGGTTCGTCGGGTTAAATCAGGATCGATATCGGGTGCTACGACAACCAACGGCCATGCAGATGAGCCCGAGACTGTCACAGAATGCGGCGCTGCGATCGTGTCGTGAATGCAAGACTGGCCTGACCGGTTCCCTGCGAACTGGACGACCGGCCAAAAGATGTGTTTTACGGTATTTCCATATTGCAACCAGCACCGATGCCCGGGCTCAGCTCCGCTTCTGGCTTCTTCCCAATGTGACAGAACCGGGCTCAGCTGAGCGCTGCCTTGAATGACTCGATCATGCTCTCGAGTGTCTTCAAATAGCCATCGATATCTCGTTCCCAGCCTATACATGAGAGTATGGAGAATGAGCGAATTTCCTCTGCTAAATCTCGTCCTTCGATATCTGAAAGCTTCCATCTATCCAGAAAAGCGGACTCGACAAGGCTGATGGGATAAAGTACTCGCACGCCTTCCTTATTTTCACATTTTCTGGCCTTTATTATTTCCGTTTTGACCCATTCGCTGTCCATGCTGTTCTCAGAGAGAATCAGGAGTATTTTCTCATGCGATTTAATGGAACGATCAATTTGATCATGGATGAGTCTGCCGCTCTTCATATCCTCCTCATCCAGCCAACATCTGACACCTCTGGCTTGCAGATCGGCATGGAGGCGTCTTGCAAATGGCTTGTCTTGGCTACTATGGCTGATGAAGCACGAGCTGTAATCAAAAACCTCGCCTGTGAGTGACGGCAAATATTCGACGAAGTCAACCGGCACGCCACAGCCACGGAGAAATGCTTCAGGAATTTTTCCCTTTGACCTGTAGATGGTATCAATGCCTACCGTTGATGGGCCTCTGTGTCTCAAAGCATCAAGACCATTGACGCTGCTGAGGTTAACGTTTCCCCAGGAAGTATAGGCGATTTTCGCTCCGCTGAGCTCTGCCCTGCTGAGGTCCGCTCCGCTCAGGTTTGCCTCGCTGAGGTCTGACCAACTGAGGTTTGCCCTGATCAGGATCGTCTCGCTCAGGTCTGCCCTGCTGAGGTCTGCTCCGCTCAGGTTTGCCTCGCTGAGGCTTGCCCCGCTGAGGCTTGCCCTGCAGAGGTTTGCACCGCTGAGGTCTGCCCAGCTGAGGTTTGAATCGCTGAGGTCCGCTCCGTTGAGATCCGCTCCGCTCAGGTTTACCTCGCTGAGGCTTGCCCCGCCGAGGCTTGTCCCTCTGAGGTCTGCCCTGCTGAGATCCGCACCGATGAGGTCTGCACCGATGAGGTCCGCTCTGCTGAGGTCCGCACCGATAAGGGTTGCCCTGAACAGGACTGCCCCATGAAGATCTGCCTCTCTGAGGTTTGCCTCACTCAGGTTCGCCTCACTGAGGTCTGCCTCTCTGAGGTCTATCCTGACTCCCGGATTTTCCCCGCGAGCTTTGTTCCATTCCGGCACTGATTTCAGCAGAAGCTCTCGGGTAAGTATGATTCCCATGTTTACAGCTGTTTTGAGACTGTCGGATTATTGAATAAATGATGGCAAGGAATAGTAGAATATGTGAGACATTCAGGCCGCACCGGGAGGACATGTCACCTCCTGACAGGTTGTAACGCTTGAAGAGGTGCCATGCGATCATCATAGGGGTTTTCGCAACGATGGCTGCATCGGAACCGTTTCCCGAAGCGGACATGAACAGGCAGAACCATCGACGCTCTGTCCGGCGATTGGAATCTGCTCATTTGCCGATCAAATTGAAAGGCCGGGTGATGCAACTATTCTGCTTGATTGTCAAAACCCTTATCCTACCGATGTTCTACCCCGGGAATGATTTCTCATTCTACTGCTCTGCAGGTTTCAATTTTGTCGGTGATATCGACACGGGATCCCTGGCATAACCCTTTCAACAGCTCGCAACAACATGTTGTGCGTCTTGCCGGTTGCGACGAGATTGCATGCGCGTCCTTCCCTGAGCCGGAGCACGCCGGAGAATGGGGAGATTACCTGTCTACGGTGAGTAAACATCATCCAGATGCCATTTATCTCCTCACAGAAGATACCCCGGACTTTATCCCGGCAGATCAATGGCGCTGATTTCTATGAAACCTGAACCATCAGATGCAGATTGAATGCTATGTTCCGGTGCGTATCAACGTTGTCAACGGCAGTTCGTCATCTCGAAGGAATTGGGTCGACGGGGCATGGAGAACATTGCTGTGATGGATTTCTCCCGGCTCGGCCAGCGAACGAATCACCGCAATATCGAATCATTCAACAGGAAGTTCCGAAACGTACGACGTACAGTGAACCGGTTCCTGGATATGGAAGATACGAACAAGCAAATCGAAGCCTGGCGGCGGAAATACAACGAAGTCAGACCGTATTGTTCATTGAGTTATCTGACGCCCAGGAAATTCATCGAAATAATATGGAACAGGTCCGGAAAATCAGGTTTTGGCTGTCAGATATACGGAGTATACGCATTTGGATTATTCCGAAGTAACCGACTGTCCTGTTTTTCTCGAGTATATTTCAAATAATCCTTAGCCATGAAGTCCAGGCTACGCTCACCCTGCTGTAGAACATGAAAACTGCCATTGCACACACGTCGGGGCGATGGCATTACAGAAGTGCAGGTTCACTACGGGAGTTTGCTTGAGACCGTAGTAAAGACATTTGTCACTTTTGTTCCAACAGTACGAGTAACTGTAACCGAAGCAACTGCGACCAGCGAAGCAATTAAAGCGTACTCAATCATGGTCACGCCTTTTTGCGATTTGAGGTGGAAGGCTTTGGACAGGGAAATCTTAACTTTGGTTACGCCGTCCTGTAATTTGTTCAACACTGTCATTTCGGGCTCCTTTTTGTTATTGCTGTTTTAACACTCATGATACTGATAAGATCAGAGGCGATTTATTACGATCTTATTAAAGCAACAAGCATGCCAAAAACAGCGCAAACACCATCAAGTCATTATCACTTATATATTTATAATGTCTTTACAAGCCTTGGACAGCTGAATTCCACCTTTTATCCAATGTCGTTATCTCAATTTATCTAAACGCTCGACATCGACGTCTCAACTCAATACATTCCATATATCCGGATCAGGCTTGATCGTTCAAGGTTAACGGAAAAAATATCCTTGACATGCTCAGCAATCAAGGTTTTAATACTTTTACTCCTTATTTATAGAAGTACGGAACCGGACTGGTAATTGAGCCCTCCCCTTTGTTGTATCTCAGGGCCCCGAGAATATTTTTGTTTGCATATAAAATCGTCAGACGCTCTGGATCGGATTCTCTTTACTCTGGATAAAACAGCGACAATGCTGAAAAAATCCGAATGCGAACTATAGTGGAAATACCATGGAGGGACACGAGCATTGGCTTAATCGGGAGCGCCTGTCGAATTATCCACGTATCACGCTTGCACTGTTCCTTGTAATCTGCTCGATGTGGGTAATCATGTCAAAGGATATGGTTGACCCAAAAGGTGAACCGATTGGTTCCGACTTTATTACATTCTGGGCCGCGTCACACCTTGCCCTGAATGGACATGCTCAAAGCGCCTACAACATTCCCTTGCTCGTCAAAGCTGAGCAAATTGCAATTCCGGCATCGCACAGCGTCTACGCGTGGTTCTACCCGCCAACGTTCTTCCTTACTGTGCTCCCTTTGGCATTCCTGCCGTACATCGCAGCATACAGTGCCTTCATGTTATCAACACTTGGAGCCTGTCTTCTGGTGTTGCGCCGCGTCGTCCGGGGCAACACGGCGATGTGGTGTCTGGCAGCTTTCTCCGGATTGTGGATAAACCTCTTTCACGGACAGAACGCATTCCTTACCGCAGCTCTCGCTGGCGCGGCAATGCTCTGCCTTGAGCGACGGCCTGTCCTGGCTGGCCTGTTCATCGGCCTGCTTGCCATCAAACCTCATCTTGCCATTCTGTTTCCAGTGGCGTTGCTGGCTATCGGAGCCTGGCGTTCATTGATGACTGCCGCCGTGACTGCGATCACGTTTATGGCCATCGGTACGGCAACCCTCGGAACCGCTGTGCTCAAGGGTTGGCTCGCGAGCCTTGGCTATGCGCGACAATTTCTTGAAAACGGATCCCTTCCCTGGGATAAAATGCCTTCGATGTTTGCTTTCGCGCGTTTGCTCGGAGTACCTGTCGCGTGGGCGTACGCTGTCCATCTTGTCGTTGCTTTGGGGGCTGTGATCGTCGTATGGCGTGTGTGGCGCAGTTGCCTGGACTGGAACTTGCGGGGGGCCGCCCTCATGACGGCGACTTTTCTCGTCAGCCCCTACGTATTTGATTACGACCTGGTATGGCTGGCCTTCCCCGTAGCGTGGCTGGCGTTAGCCGGGCTGCGTGACGGTTGGCTGCGTGGTGAGCGAGAAGTGCTGGTTGTTGCCTGGTTGTTGCCGTTGCTCATGGTCCCCATAGCTATAGCACTCAGGGTGCAGATCGGACCTCTGGTGCTCTGCTGCCTGATGTGGATTACGATCCGTCGGGCTAATGCGGCATCGATGTTGAGCGCTACGCTAAGCGACAGTCATGCGCATCGGGTCGACACTCTACAAAGCGGCGACTCAGCAGTACCGTGATAGCGAAAACACAAGAGTTGGAGATCTCATTTCACGAATGTCTGCGATTCCCCGAAGCGGCTTTCTGAACATGCATTGGTTTTTGATGTTCGATCATGCCCAGTTGATCTCCGCTTGATGGCAGAATGATTGATCCGCATAGACGGAACAATCCTGCCCAATATGTCGCTTATGGAGCCGATGCTGGCCAGCGGAAAGAGTCAGGGTAGATCGGTAACGCTTCTGGTTGGGGGTCTTCACCACAGTTGGCTGACGGCTTCATAGGGCGTGCGGGGAATACACAGCCAACAAACCCCATACGAGCGCAGCCACCACAATGGCCGGGCCGAACGGCCATTCGGCTTGGCTGCTGAGGCCTTTGAAGCGGCGCCACACAAGGTACCAGACCACGGTCAGCACACCGGCCCACAACACCACGTAAAGCACGCCGACAAGGCCCCACCATGTGGCTAAGGCGGCCAGGAGCTTAAGGTCGCCGCCCCCGATGCCACTATCTCCTTTCACGCGCTGGAACACCCAGGCAAGCCCCCCCAGCAGTCCCAGCACCACGGCAGCGGATGCTGCACCCGCGATCAGGTTGTGCGGGGTAAAACCGGTATAGCTGGCAACCAGTCCCGACAAACCCAGCGGAAGAACGACCCAGTCCGGCAACATGGTGGTGTCCCAGTCGATAAGGGCAAGCAACACCAGGGAGCTGGCCAGACCGGCCCCCGGCAGGGCGGCCCAGAATTCCGGGTGGCTGGCGGTATCGGCTGCACAAGCCCACAGTATGGCGTTGACCACCGGCACCCATACGCGCCTGGCCAGCGCAACGGGCTGCTCCAGGCCACCTCCAGGACCCTGCCATTCGTTCAGGGGGGCCTGGGAGAACGTCAACACCTTGCGCGGAATGATGCGGGCCAGGGGCACCAGCCACAGGCCCGCCAATGCACCGGCCAACAACCATGGCCAGTGTCCCCACAGCACATGCAACATAGAGCTGAGGCTCATCTGTTTGAGAAGACTTGAATCACCTGAATAAGTGCCGGCCCCAGCAGCACCATCAGGAGGGTCGGAAAAATAAACAGGATGAGCGGCAGCAGCATTTTGACGGGTATCTTGGCGGCAAGCTCTTCTGCGCGTTGGGTCCGGCGTGTGCGCATCGTGTCTGACTGCACGCGCAACGATTCTGCCAGGCTTGTACCAAACTTGTCCGCCTGCACGAGCACGGAAACGAGGTCATCCAGGGCTTCGAGTTTAGAACGCAGTGCCAGATTTCGCAAAGCTTCGATACGGGTGGCTCCGGCGCGCATTTCGAGGCCCGAGAGGTAGAACTCCTGGGCCAGGTCAGGGCTCGTGCTGGCCATTTCGCGAGATATGCGGGTAACTGCGGAGTCGATACCCATGCCCGACTCGGTACAGATGACCATGAGGTCGACCATGTCGGGCAGGGTATCGCGCATGCGTTCGACCCGTTTTTGGGTGATGATGCGCAGCAACAGTTCGGGCAGGTAGTAGCCCGCGGTGGCGGTGACCGACACAAAGATCATGGCGCGAGACAGGGGGATTTCGGGCTTGGCGAAATGCAGAAACAACGCCAGCAGCACCGGCATCACGATCGAGAGCAGTGTCTTTACCGCGAAGTGGTATTGTGGAGCTTTTTTGTTGCGGATTCCGGCTTGCAAAAACTTGAGCTGAACGCTTGAGCTTTGCCACCCCTCTTCCGGAAGCGAGAGTTTAGAGAGGATGTTGATGACGGCGGCGACTCTCTGGGTATTCACCGTCCTGGGCATGGATGTGTTGGCTGGTACCCAGGCTTGGCGAGTGATTCTGGCGAGGCGTTTCTTGAAGGCGACTTCGCCCATCCAATTGTGCAGCACAAACACTACCGAGGCGACAGCGGCCCCCGAGAGTATGATAGTCAGGATTTGCAGGAAGGCTTGCATGGCAGGCATGGATATGGTTATACCTTGATCTGGATGATGCGGTTGAGCAGAATGACGCCGACAACCATGAGCCCAAAGCCGATAAACATGAGGTTCTGGCCTTGAGGAGTCGTCCAGAGCACCGACATGTAGCCGGGGTTTAAAAGCGTAAGGATGCTGGCAAGCACGAATGGCATACTGCCAAGTATCCAGCCAGAAGTGCGCCCTTCGGATGAGAGCGTCCGAATTTTCCCACGCAGTTTGAATCGGTCGCGTATGGTTTTTGACAATCCGTCAAGCAGTTCGGTGAGGTTACCCCCGGTTTCGTGCTGGATCATGAGCGAGATGACAAAGAAATTGAGGTCGTTGCTTTGAACGCGAGCAGCGAGCTGGGTGAGAGCGTCATTGAATGGGATGCCGAAGCCGATTTCATCGAAGACGGTTTTAAATTCCATACCTATGGGGTCGGCGAACTCCTTACCGACCATGCCCATTGCCGAGGTGAGGCTGTGGCCGGCGCGCAGTGAGCGCGTGATATAGTCGAGCGCATCCGGGAGTTTCTCTCCGAAGGCCTCGCGGCGTTTGTTTGCCAACTGAGATAACCACAGGACCGGCGTACTGGCGATGACGACAGCCATCGCCATCAGGAGCAGGAGATTGGTCTGGCGCAGCAGACCCAACACTATAACCACCGCGAACAAGGCGAACATGAAGCCCATGACGCGCAAGGCAGTGAGCGGGCTGTGGGAGCTTTGGATCAGGTTTTCGAGTTGCACGAATTTGCTGGAGCGCGAGCGCAGCCAGGATTCGAGCGGACTGTCCTGCAACAGGGATTGCGAGCCGATGAGGTTCTGCCCGCCGAAATGCACTGCGTTGCGGACGGCCTGCAAGTGCTCTTTTTTTGCTTGGCTGCGACGATCGAAAAAGCGGCCCCATACCCAATAGGACATCAGCATGATCAGCATTACTGACGCAAAAGCGAGAAAGGGAAGCAAAAAATTGGCCATAATGAACAATGAGGTTATTCGTTGGCGGTAGGATCGAACATACCGTCGCTGAGGCGGATGCCGTACGTGCGGATTTTATCAGACACCTTGGGACGCACGCCCGAAGCGCTGAACACGCCCTGCACGGATCTGTCCGGGTTCGTTCCGGTGCGCTTGAAGGAAAAGATCTCCTGGGTGGTGATCATGTCGCCTTCCATACCGGTGATTTCCTGTATGTTCGTGATCTTGCGGCTACCGTCACTCAAACGTGTGGCCTGGACGATGAAGTTTACCGTCGAGGAAATGTACTGGCGCAGGGTTTTGCTGGGTAGACTCAGGCCTCCTATGCCCACCAGGTTTTCGAGTCGGGACAGCGCATCCCGGGGTGTGTTGGCGTGAATGGTGGTAAGCGAACCGTCATGCCCGGTGTTCATGGCCTGGAGCATGTCGATCACCTCGGAACTGCGGACCTCGCCAAGCACGATGCGGTCGGGCCGCATACGCAGGGAGTTTTTCACAAGTGATCGCATGGTGATTTCGCCCTTACCTTCGATGTTGGGCTGGCGCGTTTCCAGACGTATCACGTGATCCTGCTGCAACTGCATTTCGGCAGTGTCTTCGATGGTGACGATACGCTCGTCGGAGGGGATAAAACCCGAGAGAATGTTGAGCAGCGTGGTTTTTCCCGAACCGGTGCCCCCGGATATGATAATGTTGCACTTGACTTTGACCAGCGCTGACAACAGCTCGGCCATGGCTGGTGTGAGTGCGCCTTTTTCAATGAGGTCGTGCATCTGCAAGGGAACAACCGCAAAGCGCCGAATGGTGAGGACTGGGCCGTCGAGAGCCAAGGGCGGAATGATGGCGTTGACGCGGGATCCATCGGGCAGGCGGGCATCGGCCATGGGGCTGGATTCATCGATTCTCCGCCCCACACGAGAGACGATTTTGTCGATGATTTTCATGAGGTGCGCATCATCGTTGAAGCGGATGTCTGTGAGATGAATACGCCCCCTGTTTTCGACATAGACGCTCTGATAGCCGTTGACCATGATTTCAGAAATGGTAGCGTCGGCCAGCAAAGGCTCCAGAGGGCCCAGACCCATGATTTCATTTTTAAGGTCGGCAACCAACTTTGCCCGCTCCTGATCATTGAGCGGGATGGCGTCCTCCTCGATGAGCTCGACCAGCTGAAACCCAAGCTGGTTTCGCAACTGCTCGGGGGTCAGGCTTTCAATGGATTTGAGGTCGATGCGGGTGAGCAGCTTCTGGTGCAGCTTCTTTTTGGTCGCGTAATAGTCGACCCCAGAAGACAAATTTGTTTTTGTCGCCGGTGCTGGCGCAGGCGAAGTCATAGGCTCAACGACCTGAGGCAGTGCAGGTGCATCATTGATTCCCGGCTCCGATACAGGCGAAACCGCCTCCCGCTTGGTGGAGAGGTTCCAGCGGGCTATTTGATCTTTAAGCGTTCCCATAGCGAGAGTTTACGCTGACTGCCGCCGGTGACGAGCTCGGCCCAGTCGACGATGGTTTTGGTAAGTTTTGATTTAGGAGCCACTTGCAAGAGGGGCTGGCCGATCGAGAGGGATTCCTGTACGGCTTCCACGTCAGAGGGAATGCGTTGGTTGATTTTCCTCCCGATGACTTTTTCGATTTCGGTGCTGGTGATGGAGACACCGGTGTCAGCGCGGTTGAGGATGATTTCAATACGCGACACGGGTTTTTCAAACTCTTTCGAGAGTTTGAGCAGTTGCCCCCCCCGGCGCAGCGACGGCAGCGATGGCGTGGCTACGAGGCAGAGTTCATCAAGGTGCTCGGCAACCCAGACTCCGACCTGATCGAAAGATGAACCCAGATCAACCACTATGTAGTCATAGAAGTCCGTGGCTATCTGAATGAGCTTGCTCACTCGTTCGGGTTCGATATGAACGATTTTTTCGAACGTGTGGGGTGAAGGAATGAGGTCGAGCGTGGGACTGAGATGCTGCACCACGCTGTCGAGCAGCGACTGGTCGAGCCGGTCGGCCTGGCTGGAGATGTCGGCCAGATCCCGTGGATGGTTATCCCCGGTGAGGTACATGTCGAGGTCTCCAAAGGGTAAGGAGAGATCGACCGCCAGTACATGGGTGTCCGACATCTGAGAGAGGGCATAAGCCAGGTTGGCGGCTATGCAAGAGCTGCCATCCCCTCCCTTGGAGGAGACGAATCCAAAAACCCGACCCTTGCTGATGACGGGACCCTTGATACGAAAGTGTGCGCGTTCAATAACCTGCTTCAGGGTTTCTGGGGTGCTGTCGACAATGACATCACGAACTCCGGCACGCATGAGCGATAGTATAAGTTCGGGTTGCGCTTGTGGATGCAGGGCTACGACAGCAGATTTCGGCAGTCCGAGGCAGAGGTTCTCCAATTCATGAATGTATCGGGGCTCGGTGGGATCAAAGCCGACAAGCAAGACGAAGTCGGGCTTTTCGGCTGTGAGTTGACGCACCATGCCCCCTAGCTCGCCCATCAGTCGGGTCACCTGGTGTTGACCCAGTTCGAGTAGTGTATCGGAAACCTCCCAGGGCTGGGAAGAGTAAGTAACAATCTTCATTTGTGTTTATTGGACCAATATGGGAGGAGTGGAGGCGCCGTATGTCGACCCGTGTCCAGTGCCCGGGTCGATGGTTCCGAAATTCGCGTTGTTAATGAAATAACCCGAAATATTTTATTATCAGCTGTTTTATTACAATCCGCCAAAGAAGCCACGAAATAATTACTCTTAAACCTGATTATTCAACCAACTGTACATGACTGCCTGGTAACGATGTTATTTGATAATCGGTTCTATTAACTTTAATAGTGCTACCGTTTATATTGACTTGATTACCTACAACTGAGCCATTAATCGTAATGCCACTCCCATTGATAATAATTCTGCCATTGGGGGCGTACAATACCCCATTTAGGGCATAACCACTACCATTAATCGTTATATCTCCGTTTTTAGAATAAAAGCATACCTGACTGTTCGCTGAGGCCATACCACTGCCATTTATAGTAATATTGCCGTCTGCCAAAACAGCACCTGTAGCGGTAAATGCTGACCCGTTTACCGTGACAGTGCCTGGACTCCCCTGAACGTAAATCGGATCTGAAGTGATACCGCTTCCATTAAAGGTTTTTGAACCGGTATACGTTTGATGAGCTGCCGCAGCCGCTGCGGCAATAGAAGCACTGTAATCCGGCATGCTTATCAAACTTGAGTTGGGTGATCTTGAACCTATATTGATGCCGCTGCCATTCGTTGTAATTGTTCCTTTAGCTTCTGCTGCGTCAGTGATAGTTATCGAACTACCATTGATTGTCAGATTTTTATTGGTATGAACTGAGCCTTTGACATTATAACCGCTGCCATTGATACTCAAATTTGATGTAGTGCTGCCAGAAAATATTCCATAGTCAAAAGGACCACCTGCACCGGATAGTATGGCGACTGCACTGGCGTGGATATCTTTTGTATTAATACCCAGAATAGGGGCGAAAAACAAATTCAATCCGGAGATGGAAACCGTGGCGTGGACAGCGGGAATATCTCCGGTATGGTTACTGACATGGCCCGCAGTGTAAGAGGGGGGGGTGCTTGTAAAGTTCCAGAATCCAGAATCAACGCTCACGTTTGCAACCTGATCAATATTCGCGTTAGCACCCTGAACCAGCGCGCCATTGGCGTAGTTTTTTTTTGCGACAGTCGTTGCCGTATCCTCGGCCACTTGCCAGCTGTAAGGCTTTGTACCCGCAGGATCGGTGAGTGAACGAGCTCCAGCCAGTGCGGCAGCATCGGCAGCGTTTTGAAGTTCTACCTTGATCAGGTTGAGTCGGGCAAGGTCGACCGCCAAAGCAGCAAATCCCAGCAAAACCGGTAATAACAGTGCAAACCAGATGACGACAGCGCCACGCTGGCCGTGCAGCAGCTTGATGCCGTGGTGTTTTCGTGCCATGGTCATTCGAGCCTCATGCTGGATTGGGCCGAGATCGTAAGGTTCGAAAAAACATATAGCCCAGTGTAAGGGACGTTGCTGGTAGAGACGGTGAGGATGTCGCCGTTAATGGAATAATTGAAGGTAGGATTCATGTCAGCACCAAAGGAGATGAGACTGTTTTGACATGCTGTGGCGGCAGTGGTACGGCCGATTACGCCGCGTTCATCGTTGGTTTTGCCTGCAACGTACTTGGCTCCGGCACGAGCGCCCTCCCTTGTGGCCATAGTGAGCACGGTTTTGTCGTACAGGGCTACAGAAAAAGAGATCACCCCAAAGAGAAGAAGCATGAACACGGGGAGGATCAGCGCAAATTCAACCAGCACACTCCCCTTTTGGGATTTAGTTCGCTTTGTAGTTGAGGCCTGAAGCATATCAACATGTTTGCACATAGGAGTCATTTTGCTCGTGATCCTTGAAGCTTTCCATCAATGAAAAGCTCTTTATCTGTAGGCTTGACAAACCTGTCGGTAGGAAGCTCCGGCCTGGAAGCGCTGGCTTTGACGAAGGTCGGGCGAACAAAAATCATAAGTTCGGTAGTTTCGGAATCCTTCGAGGTGTGCCGGAAAAGCGCGCCGAGAATAGGAATTTGACCAAGCAAGGGCACTGCCTGAATGCTTTCGGTTAGATTGTCGCGCAGAAGGCCGCCGATAACCAGGTTTTCACCCTCGTTCATCTGGACGATGGTGGAGACGGTGCTGATTTTAAAGGAGGGCAAAACGCTCGAGGTTCCGGCAGTAATCGGTTTGGTGTCCGGCTCAGAGACTTCGGGCGCAACCTTGAGCGAAATACGACCTGCATCCAGCACGGTGGGCGTAAATCGCAAACCCACACCATAGGTGCGCTCGACGTAGTCGATTGCTCCGTTGGCTGCGACGGTCGGCGTATAAACCTTGCCGCCAACCAGGAAGTACCCTTCCTGACCACTCATGGTGACAATGGTCGGTTCAGCCAGGATTTTAATCAAACCGGGCTGACGCCGGGCTTCCATCTTCAGATTTTTGTAAGCGTATTTTTGGACATTGGGATCCCAGACAGGGTTCAGTATGAGGTCAAGGGTGGCGTTGCTGACAAACCCAGTCATGAGGCTGCCCTGGGTGTAACCCCCGGTTTGCGACCAGCCAAAGCCCAAAGATTCGATGTAGGATTTGGAAACTTCGGCAATGTGGACTTCGAGTCGGACTTGCTGCGGGTCGCGGATTTTGAGAAGGTTGACCACGCCAGGTATGCCGGCATTTGTCGCAGAGCCAGGTGCACTATTGAGCATGCCGGCAGAAGACCCAGAGCCAGAGGAATTATTGGTAATACCGAGTATGCCGGGAGTCATCGCCGAGGCAGTTGGACTATTGACCAGGGTTGATTCTGGGTTGACATTCGGAACCGTGCCGCCAAGATAAGCTTTTACTACGCGATATGCGGTCTCTGCAGCCAAAGAGTTTGACACAGTGCCGGACAGTACCAACGCTGGCCCCCACGCGAAAACCTGAATGTCGTTCTCATTCGGTAAGACGACTTTCAACAAGACTTTCAAGGGGTTAATGCTGCGGCTGACGTTCAGGGGTGTTGACGTGGAATTGCCGTTCTGGTCCCAGACAATAACATTGGTTGCGCCCTCTTTTTTACCCAACAGATAGAGCTCGCTTGAGCTGAGCATAATATAGTCAGCCACCTCGGGATTGCCCACCGCAACGCGTCTGATAGGTCGATCCAGCCGATAGACCCTGGATTCGCCGACAGGCACGAGGTAGACCGAGGGAGTTCCCATTACGGCCAGGGGTGCGGGATAGTTCCTTGGGGTCACTCGTACGCGAGAGGTCTTGGGGGTCACTCGTACGCGAGAAGCTTTAGCTGCCAAAGGTGCCGGAGCGGCCTTGGTGTTAGCAGGTACAGGTAACGCCTTTACTGCCAAGGGTGCGGGAGTTGCCTTAGTATTGGGGGCAGGTGACGCCTTTGCTGCCAGTGGTGCGGGAGCGGCCTTGGTAACCGTGGTGACTGGTGAATCCTTCGCAGTGACGAGTGCGGCAGTAGAGGGCTTCGCTACCCCGGGTTCGGAAACGGCGTTTGCAGTCACGGGTACGGTGCCGGTAAGCGCCACAAGAGCACTCATCCTGCAGGCAGAACGTATCAGGCAAGTCAAATTCATGTGCTTGTGGCTATGGGGTTGCAACAGATTGGCGGCTGGCGCCACGGATTTCTTCAGGTCCACTGATTTGACGCGAATGTACTTCATGTGCAGTCGACGGGGTAGTAGTTACAGGGTTGGGCTGTGAATACACAATATCGGACAGACGTACACCTGGGGAGTTGACTTCCCTGGTGTCGAGTTCGTTGCGCAGGTCTAAAGAAAGCACCCCTATATTGCGGGCCAGGTCTAGCTTTTCGGATTCGTGCGGCGTAAGCTCAAGGGTTACCGCATTGACCACTTTCGGTTTATCGTGGTCTGCTGTGGTTTCCTGGGCCACGGCCAATACTTTGATGCGTGAGAGCACTGTTCGCGAAAACGGCTGATTATTGGCATCTTTACCGCTGACCAGTACATCCACATAGCTACCTGGCAGAGCAAATCCGGCAACCGAAATCACCTCGTTTACTTGAACGGTAATGGCGCGCTTGCCCTCCGGGATGATCGAGGATAAGCCGCCCGTCGCGGTAATTGGGGCCAATTTACCGGGTAAGACAGGCTCACCCGGGATCATGGGCACGCGGGCAATGCGCCCAACGACGTCGGTGGTGCGAGTGGACGCATCTTGCGGAACGACCGAACCGGGCCAATCTATGGCCTTGATCTGATCAGCCGCAATAGCTTTACCAGCTTCGATGGGCTGACTGACAATGACGACCTTGAATCCCGAATTTTGAGGGCCGCTCATCGAGCGGGCGACCATAAAAGCTGCCATAGCCCCCAGAGAGAGTGCGATGGCAGCAAAGGCTGGTAGTTTCACTACGGGAGTTGACTTGAGATTGAAGTAAAGACAGATGTCACTTTTATTCCAGCAGTACCGAGAATTGTTACCAAAGCAACAGCGCCCAAATCAGCAATAAAGGCGTATTCAATCATGGTTACTCCTTTTTGTGATTTGATGGAGATGTACTTGCTTAAAGCATTAAGTAATCAATGGTGCATCGAAGGAGAAGAAATTGGTTAGCCTTTTCTGTGCCTTCAATGAAATTAACTGACCGTCACGCCAATATACGACCACCGCCTTTGATGTGTTGCCTTTTCAGCTGCCATCCCCCCCGAGATGGAGTGCGATGGCAGCGAGGGCGGGTAGTTTAACTACGGGAGTTTGGTCGAGACTGTAGTAAAGACGGTTGACACTTTTGTTCCAACGGTACCAAGAATCACAACCGCTGCTACAGCAACCAAACCAGCAATAAGAGCGTACTCAATCATGGTTACGCCTTTTTGTGATTTGGGTGAGAAGAAGTTGCTTAAAGCAACGACAAAGGCCACTTCGAGAGAGATGATTTTGTCAAGCATATGTGTTTCCTCCAATGAGATTAGTTAAACGTCGCTCCAACATAAGACCACTCCCTGGTGAGCGTGGCCTTATTTATATCCACTGGTTAGGTGGATAACCCATTGGACTCATTGGGGGATTGAGTCATAATATCTATAATCTAAATTTAATAAAAGAACTGTAAAGTCAACATCCAAACGCTCTCCTTTTTTATAGCCCCGAAAAAAAATACACTCAATCAACCGGGTTATGTTCGAGGCATTCATCCGGGAATACCTTGCCGAATGTAAGGTAGCCGGACTGTTCTAACGGCTTCGAGATGCAGTATTTTGTTGTATTTTTGTTCCTTTCGGATGATCATGTTACCTGCTTCCACATCATGAAGGAAATGCATAATACTCTTCATTTCCTGTTCCTGCCTATAGTCATTTATAAATACATAAGCTTTTTTGCGTTCACGTTATAGTCGAATAATGAATTCCCCGTGCTCGTATGATAGATATTTTATGAATTTTGACCAGCGCAAGGACAAGTTGCGATATAGCACATCAGGGAACAGGTTTCTGATGAAAGAAGATATCTGTTTCCCGCTAAACGTCTTGCGATCCTCTGTTGAGTCAGACATGAATCCACTGCTGACCTCAGTGCTATATCCCCGAAGATAAAATGTCATGTAGATTTGCATCGTTTCTGAAGAATCTGACTTATACGAACACCATGAAGACCTCTTCACTCGCCTGAACTGGGCATCTGAGCATTGTACCACTTGCGGGATATTCGATCACGGCATTGAGATCACCTTATTTCCGGTTCCCGCGAAAGAGCATCTCCTGTTTGCCGTATCGAACGTGGAATACAAGGGAACCGTAGGTTGGTGATCGTGACGCTGTCGCAAGGTCAACTACAAGGGGATTAACCGGATCATTCAAGAGGAAGGCATGAACCATCGCAACAAGCGACCACAAAGCGGTCGGAGCAGTGCACAACGGCTTGAGAGAGGCAGACCGAAACGACCTGACCGGATATGGAGCATGGATATCGTGGCAGTACATGCCATAAAAAGAGGAGATGCCGCTGCCTATCCCATTGAGATATTTCAGACGGAAAGCGCTTGTCCCGAAACGATCCAAGTCGACAACTGCAGCGAATACATCTCGAAGGATTTGGATCGCTGGGCCTGCAAGAACAAGGGGTAATTACTCCTTCCGACCGGGTAACCCTTACATTTGATCATTCAACGGGAACTTCCGGAATGAATGGCTCTCGGTTAACTGGTTCCTGGATATGGACTATGCACGGAAGCAAATCGAAGGATGGCGACAGGAATATAACGAGCTCAGGCCGGGAAATTCTGATTATGCCGGTACAGTTCAGGGGTTATATACAGCAATCGGATTTTTGCGAAGAAGAATCGGCCTGTTTAACACAGGCACGCCCTGATAGGTGTGGTGTATCTCATAGGCTACCTCATCGGTGGTGACACCCATATTAATATATAGCAGGTATGTTCGATCAAGTAAAACACGCGACATGCTGCAGACAACCATTGACAGGAGGGTTCACGGCTCAAACAGCAAAAAACTTCTAATGCGCGCCAAGGGCGATTGAAACGATGCTAAAAGCATGCTGCAACTTGCCTCCAAGAGCGTCAAGGGCATTGATCGCAAAGGTAGCGACAAAAGAGACAATCAAGGCGTACTCGATCATGGTTGCGCCTTTTTGTGATTTGATGGAGAAGAATTTGTTAATCATGGTTTCTCCACACAATTGATTTAGCTGTTTTAGGGGCCGATCACTACATCTTATGTCCTGCAATTAGTGTGCCGATTTTATTGGCATCAGCGCTATACGATTATTTATCATATACTTACAGATTTTCAACAGACGTCACTCTGTTGAATTCACGTTTTTCGAACGTCGTTGTCTCATGTATTTGATTAACCGTTCTAAACAGTCGTCTCATTTCGAGACAGTCCGCCTCAAGAGGATTACCCAGCATACGATACCAAAAGACTTATATTTATTTTTTACCGGCAGCCAGTAATTCTAATCATAACTCAATGCATGGGCTCATCGCCATCGAGTGATGATGATGTTCGATCGGCCAGGCAAACCGGTTGACAACACTTACATTGAAAGTTTTAACGGCAGGCTTCGG
>Ga0326732_1000002_pt1 | contig 73965 bp, 65 predicted proteins | sample MHFSIPfraction_4_FD_207644 | JGI IMG/M metagenome (GOLD analysis project Ga0326732, IMG submission 207644) | Lab enriched peat soil microbial communities from Michigan Hollow, Ithaca, NY, United States - MHF12FN SIP fraction | ecosystem: Environmental > Terrestrial > Soil > Wetlands > Peat...
CGGGTGATGATTAAGAATATTAATAAAGCGGTATTCCCGAAATGTCAAGCCGATGCCACAGGATCTTTGCCACGGCCTCGCATCCTGGCCAGAAGCTCGACAACCAGGTTGGCCTGCATTGCGGCGACCAGGGCCACGCGCGGCGCCATCGGGCTGACGCCCTTCAGGCACTGGCTCGACTCGTCACCGCAGATATGGAGGTTGCCCAGGCGGCGGGAATGGATCTTGCTGTTGCAGCCGTAGCCGGCCAGGCCCGAGGCGGCGACGATCGGCCGGCCGGGGAACTTCGCCAGGCTGGCCTCGATGAGCATCTCCTTGGCCGCGGCCTTGTCGAAGGCCTCGACGAGGATGTCGACGCGGGCGAAGATCTTGGCCGCGTTCGTCCGCGTGATCCTGACGTCGTGGATCTCATAGAGCGAATAGGGATTGATGGCCAGGAGGTTCTCCCGCAGGGCCTCGACCTTGCGCTCGCCGACCTGGTCGACGAAATACTGCTGGCGGTTGAGGTTGGAGGGTTCGACCCTGTCGAAATCGGCGATGACCAGCCGGCCGATTCCGGCCCGGGCAAGGGCAACGGCCACGTTCGATCCCAAGCCGCCGGCTCCCGCGATGCCGACCGAGCTCCGGCGCAGGACGGCCAGCACGGCCGGGTCGCGGTGGGCGAAGTACTCCTTGGCGAAGGCGATCGTCCCGGGCTTCGGTAGGGGCTTCACGGCTTCGGCCCCCCCTTGGCCGTGTCGACGTCCCGATCGATGACGAGGGAGATCCTCTTCGGCTCGGGATCGACGCCGCTCAGGGACGAGATCATCCCCATGACCGTCCTCTCGATGAACGTCCGGACGAACGGGTTCAGATTGACTTCGCACCCGTCCACTTCGAGCCTGATGTCCGCCATTTTCGCCTCCTCGAGTGAAAGGATGAGGTCCGCGATCCCGGAAACATCGTCGGGACCGAACACGGGATCCTTGGCCCCCGCAGGCCGAGGCCCGTCCGTGACGACGGCGATGAGCTCGTCGGGGAGGACGGCCGGCGTTTCGGATTGGCCGGCCCGCCGCACTTCGATCTTGGGGGTTCCCCGAAGGTCTTTCCCCCCCTCGATGAGGACGACGCCGGCTTCGGGAAAAAGCCGCCTGGCCAGCCCGGAGGGGTCGACCTCCGTCGCGTCGCCGAGCGCCGCCCAGCCTTCCGGCGAGATCATGGCCACGCCCTCGGCCCCGGCCCGTCTGAAGTCCGCGGAGTCCTTCCCTTCCGTGTCGAGAGAGAAGCCGTGCGAGCAGCGCTTGACGGCCGCGATCCGCAAGCCCCTTCCCTTCAGTTCTCGGATGAGCCGGACGACGAGCCGCGTCTTGCCGCTCTCGGAATAGCCGACGAAAGAGACGATCCTCATCGGGTTCTAGATAGCATACAGACCGGGACAAGTCAAAGTGCCGGCCGCCCCTCAGGATGGCGCCTGCTCAGCCCTGCTACTTCCATTCGACGGCCATGTTCTCCGGTCCCCGCTGACGGACCTCGGGACGCACGTCGAGCTTCAACAGGGCCGCCTTGTTCCCGATGTCCATGGCGGCAAGGTAGACGAGCCGGGAGACCTTTCCCATCTTGGCATAGTCGACCTTGGCCTCGACGTCGCCTTCCGTGTGATAGTCGGCGGTCGTGCCGCAAAAGAACCACACGGCCGGGATGCCGTAGCGGATGTAGGGGTACTGGTCGCTGCGGAAGAAAAATCGGTCGGGGTGGCCCGGGGCCTCGTAGGTGTAGTCGAGGGTCAGACCGAGCCCGGGGGTCTTGTTCACGGCCTGGATCGACGCGTCGAGCTCGGAGCTGAGCTTGTTCGAGCCGATGAGGTAGATCTGGTCCGTGGCGTTGCGCGAGATCATGTCCAGGTTCAAATTGGCGCTGATCGTCTCGACCGGGACAGGGCAGTGCTGGACGAAATAGTAGGAGCCGAGGAGCATCTTCTCTTCGGCCGTGTTCCAGACGAAAATGACCGACCGCTTGGGCCTGGCGACCATCATCGCTTCGGCGATCTCGAACATGCCAACGACACCGGAGATGTTATCGTCCGCGCCGGGGAATATCCGCCCTTCGCGGTCGGGATTGTGATCGAGGTGGGAGCTGATCGTCAGGTACTCCCTCCGCAAGGCCGGGTCCGTGCCTTCGAGATAGGCGACGACGTTGAAGGATCTTTCCCGCCGCGTCACGGCGCCGACCTCGACGTCGAGCCGGCGCCCCCGGAGCGCTTTCGCGGCCGCTGGATGGCCCGCGACGAGCGTCTCGGACATCCGGTCCAGCTCTTCCCGGGGGCATCCGAGGATCGCCGCCCCGGCTTCGCGACGGACCTCGATCTGGAGGAAGGGGGCGGCAGCCCGGGGAGGCGCGGCCCCTGCGGCCGCCGTGACGATATCAAGGACCTTGACCCGCTCGGGCAGATCGAAGGTCAGGCCCTTTTCCTCGAGCCGAGCCTCGCGGGCCTGGTCGATGATGGTGATGACCGCTGCCGCGCCCCGCTCCCGCAAAGCGCCGGCCCGGCCGCCGAGGAGCCGGCGGTTCTTGGCCGGATCGAGCGGGTGACCGTCGGGGAGCGTCGCTTCCAGGATGACGGCGATCTTGCCCTTGATGTCGACCGCCGCGAGGTCATCCCAGCCGAGATCCGGGGCGCCCAGCCCGTAGCCCAGGAAGACGATCTCGCCCGAAGCTTTCCCCGGCTCGAACGACCGCCCGACGGTCGCGTCCAGCGGGAAGGAGAATGTCCTCCCGCCCGGGACCGCAGAGAGAACGAGGCGCGAGGCGGACGGCAGGACGGTCGTCAACTCGACCGGGACGTTCTGGGTGTAGGCGCCGCCCGGCAGCAGCGGCTTGAGGCCGATCCGCTCGGCGACGAGAGCGATATACCTGGAGGCGATGTCGACCTCGCGGGAGGGTGTGCTCCGCCCGTGGAACTCGGGCGCACTGAGGAATCTCAGGGGAAACGTCATGTCCGCCGCCCTGATCGAATCCAGGGCCCGGGACGTGACGCTTCCCGAACAGGACGAAAGGACGACGGCCGCACAGGCCGCCAGAAGGACGATCGAAGCCCGACGGATTCTCATGGGTGCCTCCTCGATAGCAAAGATCGAGCCTTCTAGGTATCCGAACGGGCCGCGGTTGTCAAACCGGAATTCCAGCGACGCCGAGGGATTGCTTTCCGTCCCGACTAGGGTATAATCCCCCTCCTTAGCGCTTCGAGGAGAGGCAACGCATGAACATCTGGAAAACAAAAACCCCGGCCCAGATCGAAGAAGCCGCGGAGCATACGGAGCTCAAGAAGAACCTGCGCGCCATCGATCTCGCCGCCCTGGGCATCGGCTCCGTCGTCGGGACGGGCATCTTCGTGGCCACCGGCCAAGGGGCCCAGCTCGCGGGCCCGGGCGTTCTCCTGTCGTTCATCATCGCCGCCGTCACGTGCGGCTTTTGCGCCCTGACCTATTCGGAGCTGGCCTGCATGTTCCCCGTCGCCGGGAGCACCTATTCCTACTCCTATGTCGCCTTCGGGGAGGTCATCGCCTGGATCATCGGCTGGGACCTCATGCTCGAATACCTCGTCGCGGCGAGCGCCGTGGCCTCGGGCTGGTCGACGACCTTCATCGGCCTCATCCAGGGCATCGGGGTCAAGCTCCCGAAGGCCTTCCTGACGCCCCCGATCACGACGGTCAACGGACGCATCGTCCTGTCCGGCGGCATCATCGACGTCCCGGCCATCGTCATCACGCTGCTCATCACCTGGGTCCTCTACATCGGCATCCGGGAGAGCGCCAAGATCAACAACATCATCGTCCTCGTCAAGGTCGCCGTCATCGTCCTCTTCGTGGTGCTCGGCGTCCGTCACGTCAGTCTGGCCAACCTGCGACCGATGATGCCCTTCGGCTGGAAGGGCGTCATGGCCGGGGCGGCCATCATCTTCTTCGCCTACATCGGCTTCGATGCCGTCTCGACGGCGGCCGAAGAGACCAAGAATCCGAAGAGGGACGTCCCGCTCGGCCTGATGATCTGCCTGGGGGTGGTCATCGTCCTGTACGTCTCCGTCGCTTTCGTCCTGACCGGCATCGTCCCCTACAAGCTGATCGACGTCGGCAACGCCCTGCCGGCGGCCCTGGGACGGATCGGCATCCAATGGGGCGGCGCCCTCGTCGCGACCGGGGCCATCATCGGCATGATCTCGACCCTGCTGGTCACGCTCTACGGCCAGATCCGCATCTTCATGGTCATGGCCCGCGACGGCCTCCTGCCTCCGGCCTTCGCCAAGGTCCATCCCGTCCACCGGACGCCACACCTTTGCACCTGGATCACGGGCATCGCCACGGCTCTCATCGCCGGGCTCTTCCCCCTGCCGATGATCATCGACCTTTGCAACATCGGCACGCTCTTCGCGTTCGTCCTTGTCTCCGTCGGCGTCATCCTGCTGAGGAAGACTCGGCCCGAGGTCGAACGGAAGTTCAAGACCCCGGGCGTTCCCTTCACGCCGCTCATCACGGTCGGCTTCTGCTTCTACCTGATGTACAGCCTGCCCAAGGTGACCTGGATCCGGTTCGGGGTTTGGCTCCTGGCCGGCTTGGCCATCTACTTCATGTACGGCGTCCGGCACAGCAAGCTGCAGAAAACGGCCTGATCCCGGCCCCGGGGTGTTGACAGGAGCACCGGCTTTCTGCTAACGTACGCGCTTTCTCCGAGTCGGAGGAGCTAACGCCTTATCCGGCCAGGCCTTCCGACCGTTAGGGTCAAGCGGGAAACGGCTTGTCCTTCCATTTTGAAAAGGAGAACATCGTGAAATCAGCAGTTTTGCATCCCTTCTCCAGGCTCACAGCCCCCGTTTTGGTCCTCTTGACCCTCGTCGTCGGCCCGGCCCTGATGCTGGCCCAGGAAACGAAGCAGGACCAGAAGGTCAAGAAGGAAGAAGAAAAACAGCAGGTCCGGATCACCGAGGAGATCCTGGTCGTCGGCAAGACCCCCAAGGACGTCCCGCTGGCCACAGTCTCGACCGTCCTGTCGCAGGACATCGCCGCGCTCAAGCCCCGCGACCTCTCGGACATCCTCAAGTTCATCCCCGGCTCCATGGTCACCTTCGGCGACAAGGACACCTTCACGCTGAAGCTGCGCGGCATCGGGGCCAGCCGCATCGCCCTCCTCGTCGACGGCGTGCCCGTCTATGAGCCGTACTTCGCCACGTTCGACCTCAAGACCATTTCGGCCGGCGGCATCGACACCGTCCAAGTGACCAAGGGGCCGTCCTCGGTCCTCTACGGGCCGAACACCCTGGGCGGCCTGGTCAACGTCATCACCAAGCGCCCGGCCGTCGAGCCCAAGCTGACCCTGACCGGGAGCTACGGCGACAAGGACACCAAGGGCCTCGGCGCCGACGGGTCGGCCAGCTGGGGGAAGTTTTCCCTCGCGGCCGATGCCCTGTATCAGGGGTCCGACGGATTCTCCTTTCCCGACCCGGCGACCGGCAGGACCCTGCGAGGCAACAGCGATTTCGGGCGCCTCAATCTCAACGGCAAGCTCTATTACACGCCGTCGAGCTCGACCGAGATCATGGTCAACGGAGGGCTGTACCATTCCGAATACGGCATGCCCCCGGCCCTGTTCACCCAGAGGGCCCGCTATTGGCGCTTCCCCAAGTGGGACCGCTCCACCCTCAACGCCGGCGGATTCACCTCGCTCGGCGGGGACGCCGTCCTTCGCTTCCGCGCGTTCGTGGTCAATTACTATAACACGCTCGATTGGTTCAACGACCCGGCCATGACCGATCTCGACACGTCGAGCACCTACGACAATTCGTCGTACGGCGGGTTCGCGCTGGCCGAGCTGCCCACGGGCGACCGGAACACGGTCAAGACGAGCCTGCTCTACCAGAGGGACATCGCCCGCATCCAGGACGACACCGCCCTGCCCTGGGACCGGTTCGATCAGGGCACCTTGTCGGCCGGCGTCGAGGACCACTTCAGTCTGACGGACCAATGGAAGGTCATCGGCGGGCTGAGCTTGGACATCATCGACAAATACGCCGGCGGCGAGAACAACACCTCGCTCAATCCGCTGATCGGCGTCAAGTTCACCCCGAACGAGAGCCTCGACTTCCACGTTTCCTTCGCCCGCAAGTCCCGCTTCCCTTCCATGCGCTCGCTCTACTCGCTGAGCTCGGGGAACCCGGACCTCCTCGCGGAGTCCGGGACGTGCTTTGAGTTCGCGGCGACCTGGAACGGCCCCGTGTATGTGACCGGGTCGGTCTTCTTCAACCGTTTCAGGAACTTCATCGATACCGTCAGCCTGCCCGACGGGACCCGGCGGTACTATAATGTCGGCCGGGCCCATATCAACGGCTTTGAGGTCCAGGTCCAGAAGAGCGTCCGCTGGATGGCCGTGACCGCGAACTACACCTACCTCGATCACCGGAACGACACGGACGACCGGCCGCTCGACGCCCAGCCCAAGCACAACCTCAATTTCGACGCTTCGGTCATGCCGGTCAAGGGCGTCCGGGCGGGCTTCTACGGGCTCCTGGGCTCTCGGTCCTGGTGGTGGAACACCCGAACGACCCCGGCCACATTGCTGACGATCCCCTCGTTCTTCAACCTGGACGCGGTCGTCAGCTACGACTTCTTGGACCGCTATCAGGTCTTCATGAGGCTGGGGAACATCTTCAACCACTACTTCTACACGGAGCCCGGCTTCCCGTGGAGGGGCCGCTACTTCGAGCTCGGCGTAAATGTGGACGTGCTGAAATAGGTCGCAACGGGGGACATGTCCCCTTGAGACGTGTCCCCGTTTTTTTCTTAAAGCCCCAGATCCGTATCGATCCCCTGCATGGCGGCGATGGCGATCGACAGGAACTCGTCGAGCTCGAGGCCGAGGTGCCGCGATTCCTCGATCTCCTCGCGGCGGGCGCCCCGGGCGAAGCTCTTCTCTTTGTAGCGCCTCTTGAGGAATTCGAGGTCGATGGCCTTGATCTTCTTCGTCGGGTGCATCAGGGTCGCGGAGATGATCAGGCCGGTCAGCGGATCGACGGCATAGATGGCCCAGTCCATCGGAGACTCGCAAGGCACCTTGCCGGCGTGGGCCTGGACGGCGTGGATCACGGGCTCGGCGATGCCCTTCTCCTGGAGGATCTTCACGGTCTCCGTGGTATGGAGCTCGGGGCTCTTGTCCGTCAATTCGTAGTCGAGATCGTGGAGGATGCCGGCCAGGCCCCAGGGCTCAGGGTCGTGACCGAGGCGCACGGCCAGGGCGCGCATGCAGGCCTCGACGGACAGGCAATGCTTGATGAGGTTCTTGTTCTGGAGATGCTCCTTCAGCAGGGCGAGGGCTTCTTCCCGGTTCATTCCGTTTCTCCTTCGGTCCGCCGGTCCGCCGGCGGTCTCAATTGTAGGCTTCCATGATCGCCCGGTCTTCCTTCATCAGATCGCTGGCGACCTCGTCCATCTTCAGATCTTTCCAATACGGCAGCTTGAGATGGGCTTCGTAATACTTCAGGGGGATCGGATGGGTCCCAACAACCACGGGGATCCCGTAGCGCGACTCGATGAACTGCTTGAATTCCAGGATGGACGGGCATGGAGGATAACCGACGACGAACCCCGTGGCCAGGTGGATGACCTCGGCGCCGTTCTTCTTCATCTCTTCCGGGACATACTCGATGTTGCCCCCGGGGCAGCCGCCGCAGCTCGAGAATCCGACGACCTCGAGGATCTCGCCTTTGGGATAGCGGGCGAATCCGCCGGCGCGTTCCCGGACGGCCCGGAAGCACTTCCCTCCGCCGCAAGACTGGTAGCGGCTGCAAATGATGATCCCGATCTTCGTCATATCATCCTCCTCGGAGCCTCCTAGAATAATCCAGGATGGCGGGCGATGTCCACGGTGACCCTGATGCGGCCGAGATCTTCATCGGGCCTTGAGGACGGTCAGCCGCTGCCGCCCGGACTCCGGGTCCTCCTCGACCAGCACGACCGACGAGGACTCCCAGATCGCCCCCGCGACGAGCGAACCGGCGGCCAGGTAGCGGCCGACGGTCCGTCCCGTTTGGATGTCGAGAGCGGCCAGGTCCGGAGCGGCCGAGGAGACCAAGGCGATCCGGCCGGCCGCGGCCGGCTCGTGGATGATCCTCGACGCGATAGGCGTCCAGGAGACGATCGAGCCGCCGCGCCGCGCAAGAAGATAGAAAACGCTGTTCGAGGCGGTGAAAGCCAGCCTGCGGCCGAAAACGAGGGCGGGGTAACGGGGCGCTCCCTGAAGAGGGCGGGACCAGATCTTCTGGCCCCCCGAGGCGTTCAGGCAATAGAACCTGCGGCCTTCGGTGCCAAAATAGAGCCGGCCGTCCTGCACGACCGGATCGGCGCGGATCGCCCCGTCGGCGGCGAATTCCCAAACGGGAAGGCCGTCCTGACCCAAGGCCAGGATGCGGCCGCCGGCCGTGCCGAAAACGACCCGGTCCCCGTCGAAAACGGGCCCGGCCGTGACAGCGGCTTCTGAGGAGGGAACCCGATACTCCCAGAGTCGCGCTCCGCCCGCGGCGACGTCGAGGGACAGGATCCGGCCGCCGGCCGTGCCGAAATAGAGCCGGCTTCCGAAGGCCCTGACGGGCGTCGTCGCCCCCTCGTCGATCCGCTTCGCAAGGACCAGGCCCCCGTTGAGATCGAGGACATAAAGAACGTTGTCATCGTCACGAACAACGATGCGGTCTGCGCTGAGCTCCGGGCCGGAGGCTAAGGGGTGATCGGCCTTGAACCGCCAGAGGATGCTCCGGGACGGGATGACGACGGCCGTGAGAGACCCCTCCTTTGCAGCGAAGTAGACGATCCCGTTGCGCGCCCGCGGCTGCCCGACGACGTGGCCGTCGATATCGAGCGTCCGGGCTTCGGCGAGAGGAAAGGTCAGAGGGAAAGGATCGACGAGCGGCCTGCCGGCCCGTGCGGCGCACGCGGCCAGGATCGAGACGAGCATGGCCATCAGGGAGAACACACTGCGGCGGATCATGTTGGCGGCGGTATTATATACCATGTCAAAAATGGGGACGTTTCTGTTTTTCGAAATAATGCATTTTTTTTAAAAATAGAAGCGTCCCCATTTTGCGCGGGCGGGCCGAAACTGATATCATTCCCGCCTGAGAGCCGGGCATGGTCAACTACATCCTGCTGTACAAGATCCGCCGGATCGTCAAGAAGATCCTCAAGGACAAGATCGCCGACGACGAGATCGCCACGACCCCGAAGTCGTGCATCGGCTGCCTGGCCGACGACATCAGCTGGGAAGTTTACTACTTGTTCAAGGAAAAAGAGGATAAGGACGGCCCGCCGCCCCCTGAAGAGAAGACTTAGGTCTTGCCTTCTCTGATCCGGGCTTTCAGGGCGTCCCACCAGTCGATGCGCTTGCGCATCTCCTTCTCGAAGCCCAGCTCCCCCGGTTCGTAATATTTCCGGCCCTTGAGGCGCTCGGGCATGGTCTCCATGTCGGTCGTCTCCATGGCGCTATCGTGGGCATACTGGTAGCTCTTGCCGTAGCCGATCTCTTTCATGAGCGACGTCACGGCGTTCCGGATCTGGAGCGGCACAGGCTCGTGCGGGCTCCGCTCGATCTCGTTCTGGACGGCGCCGTAGGCGACATAAGTCCGATTGCTCTTCGGCGCCGCGGCCAGGTAGATGACGGCTTCGGCCAGGGCCAGCTCCCCTTCCGGCGAGCCCAGGAAATCGTAGGCTTCCTTTGCGTGCAGGGTCAGGGCCAGGGCCTGCGGGTCGGCCAGGCCGATGTCCTCGGAGGCGAAGCGGACCATGCGCCGGGCGACGTAGAGGGGGTCCTCGCCGGCGGCCAGCATCCGGACGAGCCAGTAAAGCGAGGCGTCGACGTCGCTGTTCCGCAGACTCTTGTGGAGGGCCGAGATCAGGTTGTAGTGCTCCTCCCCCGACTTGTCGTAGAGGAGGGTCCGCTGCTGGAGCGCCTCCTGAACATTGGCGACGGAGATCATCTTGGCCCGGGCCAGGCCGGCGGCGATCTCGAGGGTGTTCAGGGCCCGGCGGGCGTCGCCGTTGGCATAGTCGATAAGCATGTCCCGGGCGCCGGGGTCGATCGAGAGCCCGGTGGCGCCGAGGCCGCGCTCCTTGTCCTCGAGAGCGTCCTGGAGGATGCGGCCGAGGGCCTCCCCGTCGAGCTCTTTCAGGACGAGGACGCGGGTCCGCGACAGGAGCGGGGCGATAACTTCAAAGGAGGGATTCTCCGTCGTCGAGCCGAAGAGGATGATGTCGCCCTTTTCGACGTAAGGCAGGAAAGCGGCCTGCTGGGCCTTGTTGAAGCGGTGGATCTCGTCGATGAACAGGATCATGGGCTTGCCGAAGAGCCGTCTCTGCTGTTCGGCCCGGGCCATGAACTCCTTGACCTCCTTGATCCCGGAGAGGACGGCGCTGAAGAGCTCGAAGGGCAGGTCGAAGTGGCGGGCCAACATCATGCCCAGCGTCGTCTTGCCCGACCCTGGCGGTCCCCAGAAGATGATGGAGACGAGCTGGTTCGACTCGATGAGCTCGGACAGGAGCTTGCCGGGGCCCAGGATGTGGTCCTGGCCGTAGACGCGGTCGAAGGTCCGGGGCCTCATCCGCTCGGCGAGCGGGGCCCGGAGGCCCTTGTCCTTGTCTTTGTCCTTCTTCTTCGCGTCCGAGGGCGTCATGGCCCTGGGATTATATCACATCCGGCCCTCGGCGGACCCGCCCCGCGCCTTGACCAAACCCCCAGAAAATGCTAAATTTGGCCTCCAAGCGCCCGTGAAAAAAGAAACCGCCCCACCGAAGCCCGTCAAGGACGAAAAGGCGAAGACGAAGCTCGTCTACAAGCTCGACGAGGTCAGCCGCCTGACGGGCGTCGATGCGCCCACCCTGACCGCCTGGGAAGAGGAATTCCCTTTCCTCAGCGCCGGGTTGACCGGGAGCGGCGAGAAATTCTTCCGTCAGCAGGACGTGGCCATCATCGCCCGGATCCGCGAGCTCATGGCCGCGAAGACGCTGACGGTGGCCGGCATCAAGCGGCGGATCGAGGACGAATTCGGCTTGGGCCGGTCCAATCCGGTCCATCCGGAAAGGCTGCGGAAGACCCTCAACACCGTCCGGGACGAGCTCCAGGACATCGTCTCCGCACTCGGCGACGGACGCAAAAAAAAGGCCTGAAAAATCCCCCGATTCTGGTATAATGAGGGGCCCCGGTTCGGGACGTGGCGCAGCCTGGTAGCGCACATGCTTGGGGTGCATGGGGTCGGCGGTTCGAATCCGCCCGTCCCGACCATTCATTTCCCCACGGCCCCCTCTCCGGCGGAGTCCGGAGCGAGAGGAGTTGGACCATGTCGGCCATGAAGAAAGAAACGGGCGTTCAGGACCTGAAGGGGCGGGCCATCGCCTTGGCCGGACTCGTCGCCTACCAGGACGGCGCGGTCGTCAGCCGCGAGATCGTCAGCCAGCCGTCGGGGACCGTGACGGCCTTCGCCTTCGACAAGGGCGAACAGCTGAGCGAACACACCGCCCCTTTCGACGCCATGGTCATCGACCTCGACGGCGAGGCCGAGATCACGATCGGCGGCCGGGCGAACCGGGTCAAGCCCGGCGAGATGATCATCATGCCGGCCGCCGTGCCGCACGCCCTCAAGGCGGTGACGCGGTTCAAGATGCTCCTGGTCATGATCAAGAAGCCGGCGTGAAGGACTCTCCGCGGGCCGGCGGCAAAATGAGCCGCCCCATCATCCTCCTGACGAACGATGACGGTTTCTACCGTGAGACCATCCAGGTCCTGTTCCGGAAGCTGGCGGCGATCGGCCGCACCTACATCGTCGCGCCGGACCGGGAGAAGAGCGCGTGCTCCCTGGCCGTCACCCTGCGCCAGCCGCTCCGCGTCCAGCACATCAAGCCGCGAGTCTGGGCGGTCGAGGGCACGCCGGTCGACTGCATCTACTTCGCGCTCCAGAAGTTCCTGCCGGCCCGCCCGGACCTCATCATCTCGGGCATGAACCCGGGCCCGAACCTCGGCCAGCAGGACATCCATTATTCGGGGACCGTCGCCGGGGCCGTCCAGGGGACCTTTCACGGCATCCCGTCGATGGCGGTCTCGCTGCTGCCGGACGCCGGGGGCCGCTTCGACCTGAAGCGGGCCGCGGAGCTCGTCCGGATGGTCGCGTCGGACGTCCTGGCGAACGGCCTCCCCCCGGGCGTCGCGCTGAACGTCAATATCCCCCCGGCGCCGGTCAAGGGCGTGAAGATCACGCGCCTGGGCTGGAAATTCTACGACCCCGAGATCATCGAGAAGACCGATCCCCGCAACTCCTCCTACTATTGGATCGGGACGGGAACGCCGCGGCGGGTCGGCGACTCCGGCACCGACGTCATGGCCGCCCATGCGGGCTACATCTCCCTGACGCCGCTCCACACGGACATGACCGCGCACCAGACACTGCGGTCGGAAAAGCTGCGCCGGATCGCCAGGGTCCTCGCCCCGGCGAAGGACCGGCCCCGGTCCTAGGCCTGGCGGCCGGGGAGCGGCGGGGTCTTGGTCCGGCGGTGCCGGAAATACTCCACCACGATCGGCACGGTCGAGATGGCGATGATGACCAGGACGGCGATGGAATAATGGTCCTTGATGAAGGGGATCGTGCCGAAGAAGTACCCGGCCCCGGTGAGAAGGACGACCCAGCCGACCCCGCCGATAACGTTGAAGGAGATGAACCGGACGTAGGACATCCGCCCGATGCCGGCGACGAAAGGCGCGAAGGACCGGATGATGGGGACGAAGCGGGCGATGATGATGGTCTTGCCGCCATGCTTCTCATAGAAGGCGTGGGTCCGGTCGAGGTAGTCCTTCTTGAAGAAGCGGGCCTCCTCTTTGCTGAAGACCTTCGGGCCGAGGCGGCGCCCGACCCAATAATTGACCGTATCGCCGAGGACCGCCGCCGCGGCGAGGATCAGCATGAGCCAGCCGATCTTGAGGGCTTTGAGGGCGGCGAAGGTCCCCGCGGCGAAGAGCAGCGAGTCTCCCGGGAGGAACGGCATGACGACGAAGCCCGTTTCGATGAAGATGACGACGAACAGGATGCCGTAGGTCCAGAGCCCGTACTGCAGGATGACGTCGCTGAGATACCGGTCGAGATGCAGGGCGATGTCGATGATCTTCTTGATCAGTTCCATTGGCCCTCTAATATACCATAGCAAGGTCGGACCACCGCAATCATTGACTGGCCATGGCCCGACCCCTAGAATACGGTCATGGCCAGCGCCCGAAAGCTCGAATCGGTCGGCCAAGCGCTCGACCGGCTCTCCCCGCTCGAGGCGTGTTGCACGCTCTGCCCCCGGGACTGCCGGGTCGACCGGACCGCGGGCGCCGGCGGCGTCTGCCGGACGGGCCGCCTGGCGTCGGTGTCCCACGCCTTGCTCCACTTCGGCGAAGAGCCGGTCATCAGCGGCAAGTCCGGCTCGGGGACGATCTTCTTTTCGGGCTGCAACCTCAAGTGCCTGTTCTGCCAGAACTACCAGCTGAGCTGGCTCCTCGAGGGCGAGCCCGTCTCCGACGCTAAGCTCGCCGGGCTGATGCTCGGCCTCCAGGCCAAGGGCGCTCACAACATCAATTTCGTCTCGCCGAGCCACGTTGTCCTGCCCATCCTGAGGGCGCTCCGTATCGCCCTGCCCCGGGGGCTCGACATCCCCCTCGTCTGGAACTCCAACGGATATGACAGCCGGGAGGTCGTCGAGGCGTTGGAAGGCGTCGTCGACGTCTACCTGCCCGATCTGAAGTATCGTTCGCCGGCGCTCTCGAAGAGATATTCCGCCGCGCCCGATTACTTCGCCCAGGCCTCCGAGGCCGTCCGGGAGATGACCTTGCAGCAGCCGGCCCTGGATCTGGCCAGGTCGGGGACGGCCCGCAAGGGCGTCGTTGTCCGCCACCTGGTCCTGCCGGGAGCGGTCGAGGACACCCTTCTCCTGTTGGACTGGATCGGAAAGAACCTCTCGCCCTACATCGGCCTGAGCCTCATGAGCCAGTACCATCCCTGTTTCCAGGCGCCTGAGGAGATCCAAAGAAGCGTGTCCCTGGAAGAATACCGGCGGGCGGCCGGAAAGGCCCTCGAGCTCGGGCTCGACCATCTCTTCCTGCAGCCGGAACCTTTCGGTCCGGACGAGCACCTCGTTCCGGACTTCAGCCGGGAAAAGCCTTTCCGCTGGAAATGAGCCGTCGGGCTAGCGCGGAACGGTCGAATAGACCTTCGACTGCGGCAGGCGGGAAGCCGGGATCCCCAGCGCCGCCGCCAGCTGTCCGATCTTCTCGTGGACGGCCCGGACGCCCTTGGGACCCATCCGGAGAAGCTGCTTCTGGGCCGCGCTCAGCGCCTCGAGAGTCGCGTCGATCATCCCGTAGCTCAGCACTTTCTGCTGCAGGAGGATCGGCCCGTCGACGACCGGCGTCTCGACGAGCTCCGACATGGCCCGGACGAGCGTGTCGTCGAAATCGACTCCCGGGTAGCCCAGCTCGTTGTAGGCTTCCTGGAGAAGCGGCTTGACGGCCCGATAGAGCCGGGCGGCGGCCGTCGCATCGAGGCTCTGGACGACGCCGACGACAGGCGCATAGCGGGCGTAACCGGCCGGATCGACGAGCGCCCCGGCCCTTGTCCGCGAAACGCGGAAGCCGCCTTCCGGGCTGAAGAAATCAATGTGGGTCTTGGGGCTCAAGCCGTTCGCGACGTTGTCGACGGAGACGACAAAGGTCCTGAGGAGATCCTTGGTCAGAAGCCACTTGGCGAATTCCGGATCGACCGACATGGCCGCGGCGAATTGGCGCACGGCCTCGTCGCTCGCGGCGAGCGGGACCGCCGGGAACCCCAGAGGCTCCGGCCCCGGCACGGCGGCGGCCGCCTTCTCGCCCTCGGCCGAAAGCGCGGATTCGGCCGCCGGCGCGGCCGGCGGACGTTCGGGCCTCTTCATGAAAAAGAAGTAATAGAGGACCGCGGCGACCGCCAGGACGGCCAGAATGGCGACGGCCAGTCCCCAGATCTTTCGCGGCTCCTCCGTCGGCTCTTCGATCGGTTCGTCGTCGCGATGAAGCTCGTCCATGCCTGTCCTCACTTCCCCGCTTTGGCCGCCGCGGCCACGGCAGCGTCGGACGTCCTGATGATCTGGATCCGGCCGTCGGAGGCCCTCAGGATGACGGACGGCCCGCCCTGGCCGATCCAGCCCTTGACGGTCGAAGCCGGCAGCTTGACGCCGAGGTCAAAGTCGCTGCGGACCTGGCCGCGCGGCGCGTCCGCCTCGATGATGGCGCCGGCGCCCCGCTCGAGGCGGAGAAAGATGTCCCCCCTCCGCGAGGTGATCGTGATCTCGTCCCCGTCACGGAGGTCGAGGACCTCCACGTCGGCGTTGCCGGTCCCGACGGTGGCGCGGAGGGGGCCGGAATAGTTCCGGACGGTCAGGTCCCCCAGGTCGACCGAAGCGTCGATCCGCCCGAAGACGTCGGCGATCGTGAGGTTGCCCTCGCTGATGCGGATCCCGGTCAGGACGACCGAATTGGGGACGCGGACCTCGTAACTCGCTGCCGGGGGCTTGCCGGGCCCTTCGAAGGTGGGGGTCCGGATCAGGACCCCGTCTCCCGTTTCCCGGACCTCGACGTCGGGGACGGTCCCGCGGCCGGCGGATTCGCGGGCCGAGCGAGGCCGCTGCGGTTCGGCGGCAGCCGCCGCCTTGGCCACGACCTCGATCTCGTCGCGGTCCCAGCCGGTGATCTCGACATCGCCGTAATCATTCTCGAGCGACAGGCTCCCGCCGGGCGAGAAGGCGAGCGTCTGGCGGAATTCGGACCCGGACGTCCTGGGCCTGTTGGAATCGGGGATCGTCCTCCAGCCCGGCTCTCCCTCGGGATCCGAGATCAGGATGCAGGACGTCAACAGGCTTCCGAGCGCGGCCGCCGCGAACGCCGCCAGGAACGGTTTCTTCATCGTTCGTCCCTCCCGTCGAAAGACGCGGGACTATTATACCCCAAATCCTAGCCGAACCGGCCGGTGATGTAGTCCTCCGTCCGCGGGTCCCTCGGGTTGGTGAAGATCCGATGGGTCTCCCCGATCTCAACGAGCTCGCCGAGCAGAAAGTACCCGGTGACATCGGAGACGCGGGCGGCCTGCTGCATGTTGTGAGTGACGATGACGATGGTGTAGCGCTTCTTGAGCTCGGCCATCAGGTCCTCGATATTGGCCGTCGCGGCGAGATCCAGGGCCGAGCAGGGCTCGTCCATGAGCAGGATCTCTGGCTCGACCGCGACCAGCCGGGCGATGCACAGCCGCTGCTGCTGCTCGCCCGAAAGCCGGAGGGCGTTCTCGTCGAGGCGGCCCTTGAGCTCGTCCCAAAGGTGGACGGCCTCGAGGCTCCGGACGAGCCGGGCCTCCAGGAGCTTGGGGTCGCGGAGGCCGTGGACCCGCAGCCCGTAGACGACGTTGTCGAAGACGCTCAATGGGAAGGGATTGGGCCTCTGGAAGACCATGCCGACCTTCTTGCGGAGGTCCAGGAGGTCTGTGCCGGGGGCATAGATGTCCTGTCCGTCGATGAGGACCTTCCCGGTCACCCGGACGTCGTCGATGAGGTCGGCCATCCGGTCGAGCGACCGGAGGAAGGTCGTCTTGCCGCACCCGGAAGGCCCGATCAGGGCGGTGATGTGGTTCTTCTCGATGTCCAGGCTGATCCCTTTCAGGGCCTGGAACTTGCCGTAGAAGAAGTCGAGGTCGCGGACTTCGATGATGGCCATGGCCGCTTACCCGAACCTGCCGCGCAGATAGCCGTCGGTCCGCGCGTCGTCGGGCGCGGTGAAGATCTTGGCCGTCGTCCCGATCTCGATGAGCTCGCCGCTGAGGAAAAAAGCCGTCCGGTCGGCCACGCGGGCCGCCTGCTTGGTGTTGTTGGTGACGAGGATGATCGTGTACTCCTTCTTGAGCCGGCGCAGGGACTCCTCGATCTTCATCGTCGAGATGGGATCGAGCCCCGAGGTCGGCTCGTCGAGCAGGATGAACTCGGGCGCCACGGCCAGGATCCGGGCCAGGCAGAGGCGCTGCTGCTGGCCGCCCGAGAGCTTCAGGCCGCTCGTGTCGAGCCTGTCCTTGACCTCCTCCCAGAGGCCGCCTTTTTCCAGGCTGTCACGGACGATGCTGTCAAGCCGCGCCCGGCCGCGGAGGCCGGCCCGCCGGGCCCCAAAGGCGACATTCTCGAAGATCGACCGGGGCAACGGGACGGGCGTCGCGAAGACCATGCCCAGCTGGCGGCGGAGCGCGACGACATCCACGCCGGGGTCGTAGATATCGCGGCCGTCGATGCGGATCGCGCCCTCGTGGCGCGAGCCCCGGACGAGATCGTTGAGGCGGTTGAGGGCGCAGAGGAAGGTCGACTTGCCGCTGCGGGCGGGGCCGATGATCCCGAGGATCTCGTTCCGCTTGACGTCGAGGTCGATGGCGTCGAGCTTGCGCACCTCGCCGAAGTACTGGCTGAAGCCCCGGACCTCGATGGCGTTGCCGTTCGTCATGAGTACTTCTTGATGAACCGGTTCATCAGATAATAGGTCAGGAGGTTGATGGCCAGGATGGCGATGATGAGGATCGCGGCCGTCCCGTAGGCGTTGGGCATGGAGATGCCTTCCCGGGCCAGGATGTAGAAATGGACGGACATCGTCCGGGTCGAGGAGAAGAGCGACGTCGGCATGCGGAGCGCGCTGCCGGCGGTGAAGATCGTCGCGGCCGTCTCCCCGATGCTGCGGCCGATGCTGAGGACGATGCCGGTGATGATGCCCGGCAGGGCAGAAGGCAGGACGACGCGGGTCACGGTCTGCCATTTCGTGCTGCCCAGGGAGAAGCTGACGTTCCGGTAGGCCGGCGGGACGCTCTTGATGGCCTCTTCCGAGGTCCGGATGATGGTCGGCAGGAGCATGAAGGCCAGGGTCAGCCCGCCGCTGAGGATCGACCAGCCGAACTTGAGCTTGGTGACGAAGAGAATGAAGCCGAAGAGGCCGAAGATGATCGAGGGGATGCCGGCCAGGCACTCGGCCCCGAAGCGGATGATCCGGGTCACCGGACCGCCCCAAGTGTACTCGGTGAGATAGATGGCGGTCCCGACCCCGAGCGGGGCGGCGATGACGACCGCCAGCACGGTCAGGGCGACCGTCCCGACGACCGTGGAGAAGATGCCGCCCGACTTGCCCATGTCCGCCGGATTGGCCGTCAGGAACTTGAGGTTCAGGACGGGCAGGCCGCGGCGCAGGATGAAGAAGATGATGAAGAGGAGGACGCTCACAGTGATCAGGGTCAGGGCCCACAGCCCGATCCGGGCGGCCTTCTCTTCGATCCGCGGGCCGAGGCGCTTCACGGCTGTTTTCTCCGCCTGGCCGAGGTGGCGTTGGCGATCGTATTCAGGACCATGATGATGACGAACAGGACGACGCCCGTGGCGAACAGGGCCTCGCGGTGCTCGCCCGTGGCGTAGCTCATCTCCAAGGCGACGTTCGAGGTCAGGGTCCGGACAGGGGCCAGGAGCGAGTGGGGCACCTCGGCAGCGTTGCCGGCGATCATGATCGTGGCCATGGTCTCTCCGACGGCCCGGCCCATGCCGAGGATGATGCTGGCGATGATCCCCGAGCGGGCGGCCGGGAAGAGCACCATCTTGACCGTCTGCCAGCGGGTCGCGCCGAGGGCGATCGAGCCCTCCCGATAGGACGGCGGAACGGCCTGGAGCGAATCGACGGAGATGGAGATGATCGTCGGCAGGATCATGATGCCGAGGATGATCGAGGCGGCCAGGACGGAAAGGCCGGGGCCGCCGAAGGTCGTTCGGATGAAGGGGACGAGGATGATGACGCCTATGAAGCCGTAGACGACCGAGGGGATCCCGGCCAGGAGCTCGATGACCGGCTTGATGATGCTTCGCACGCGCTTCGACGAGAATTCCGTCAGGACGATGGCGCAGGACAGGCCGAAGGGGACGCCGATGACCAAAGCGCCCGCGGTGACGAAAAGCGATCCGACGATCATCGGCCACAGGCCGAAGAGCTTTTCCGAGGGGTACCAGCTCGTCCCGGCCAGGAAGCTCTTGAGGCCGTACCGGAACATGATCGGCGTGCCCTGGCCGACGATGAAAACGGTGATGACGACGAGGACGGAGACGGCCGAGAAGGCGATGACGAGAAGAGCCAGGCGGACGAGCCGGTCGTTGCGCTCGAGCCTCGTCCCGCCTCTCTTTTTCGCCGGTCCGTCCATGGCGTCTCCACCCCCCCTCACCTGATCGGCAGGAGGCCCTCCTCCCTGACCAGTGCCTGGCCTTCGTCGGAAAGCACGAAGTCGACGAACTGCTTGGCCAGGCCGGCCGGCTCGCCGCGGCTGACGAAGAGGAACGGCCGGACGAGCCGGTAGCTGCCGTTGCGGATGTTCTCGTCGTTGGCTGCGGCCCCGTCGAGCGCCAGGGGCCGGACCTGGGCATTGACCAGGCCGAGCGAGATGAAGCCGATCGCCGCGGGGTCGTGGGTGACGATCTCCCGGACCGTGCCGTTCGAGTCCTCGGTGATCGCGCCGCGGAAGATCCGGGTCTTGCCCATGACCAGCTCCTGAAAAGCGCCCCGCGTCCCCGATCCCTCTTCCCGGGTGACGACGGTGATGCGCGTGTCGGGGCCGCCGAGGGGCTTCCAGCCGATGAGGTCTCCCGAAAAGATCTGCTTCACCTCCGCGACCTTGAGCCCGCGGACCGGGTTCGAGGGGTGGACGATGATGGCCAGGCCGTCGCGGGCGACGACGATCTCGGTGAGATCCTTTTCATCCCCCTTGAGCTCGCGCGAGGCCATGCCGATCTCGCAGGCGCCGCTCTTGCAGGCCTGGATGCCCGCGCTCGAGCCCCCGCCCTGGACATTGATGCCGAGGTCGGGGTGCTTGGCCATGAACACCTCGGCCCACTTGTCGGCGAAGGGCTGGATGCTCGTCGAGCCGGCCAGGGTCAGCTCATTCCGCGACCGGCCGCCGCGGCAGCCTGGGGAAAAGGCCACGCCAAGGGCCAGCAGGAGGAGGGCGAGGCGATAGCGCGTCATGTCACTTGGAGCACATTGCGTCGGTGAAGAATTATAGCCCAAATGCCCCCCCGGTGCGAAGAAAAGAAGCGGTCCCGTCTTCTTTAAGCTTCGCCTTCTTCGTCGAGCTTTCTCATCCTGGAGTCATACGCCGCCGTCTTGTTCTCATATTCCGTCGTGATCTTCTCGAGCTCTTCGAACAGGCTGTCGAGCGTCTTCTTCGTTTGGTGCATGGCCTTGGAGACCTCGACGACCTTGGCCCCGTTGCGGTCCTGGGAGGCCTTGACCAGCTGGGCGTTAAGCTCCCGGAGCGAGGCGTCGTTGGTCTCGACGCTCTTTTCGATCTCGGCGATCCGGGCCTCGAGCGGGCGGAGGGCCCGCGAGCGCTCGGCGATGACCTCGGAGCGCAGCCGGCGGAGCTCCTTGGGCGTCCACTTCGGCCGCTCCGCGCCGGCCCCGGCCGAGGGCGGCGCCACCGCGGCGATCGAGCCCTGCATGATCTCGTCCCGCCAGCCGACCTTGTCCAGGAACCGCTGATAGCCGCCCTCGTAGACGACGATGTTGTCGTTGTCGAAGACGACCAGCCGGTCGGCCAGGGCGTGGAGGAACATCTCGTTGTGCGTGACCATGACCACCGCGCCGTCGAAAGCGTCGATGGCCTCGAGCAGGGCGTCGTTGGACTCGATGTCGAGGTGGTTCGTCGGCTCGTCGAGGAGCAGCAGGTTGAGCGGCGTCGCGATGAGCTTGCCCAGGAGGACCCGGCTCTTCTCCCCGCCGGAGAGGACCCGGATCTTTTTCAGGGCATCGTCCCCCTCGAACATCATGCCGCCGGCGATGAACCGGGACCGCTTCGGGTCGCCGTCGGGGTCGGCCGAGGCGATCTCGTCGAGGACGGTGTTCGACTCCGTCAGGGTCGAGATGTGCGTCTGCTCGAAGTAGCCGGCCGCGACCGACTGGGGCGCGTCGATCGCCCCGGACCGGGGCGTCAGGTCCCCGGCCAGGAGACGGAGCAGGGTGGTCTTGCCGCGGCCGTTGCGGCCGATGACGAAGACCCTGTCTTTCGCCCCGATGCTGATCGAGAACCGGCGGATGAGCGGCCGGTCCGGGGTGTATTCGAAGGACAGGTCGCGGACGTCGAGCGCGTACTTGTGATAGCCCGGCTTCTCGGCGAAGGCGAACTCGAGGTCCTTGATGGCCTCGAGCCTCTCCCGCTTCTCCATCTTCTCGAGCGATTTGACCCGGGACTGGACGAGCCCGCCCAGGCGGGCCTTGGCCCGGAACCGGGTGATGAAGAGGTCCATCTCCTTCCTCTTCCGCTCGTCGTTGATCCGGGTCTTCTCGTAGATCTCCTCCTCGGCCGCGATCTGCTCGTAATACTTGCTGGTGTTGCCCTCGATCTTGCGGACCTTCCGCCGGTGGATGCCGAGGACGTGGGTGACGACGTTGTCCATGAAGCTGCGGTCGTGGGTGATGAGCAGGAGCTCGCCCGGCCAGGCCGCGAGGAACCGCTCCAGCCAGCGGATCGAGGTGATGTCGAGATAGTTGCTGGGCTCGTCGAGGAGGAGCATCTGGTAATCGCCGACCAGGACCTTTGCCAGATTGAGCCGGACCTGGTAGCCGCCGGAGAGCTCGGCCGGCTTCTTCTCCAGGTCGGCCGCGTCAAAGCCGAGCCCGGTCAGGACCTTCTCGACCCGCCAGACCTCGTTCTGCGCGTCATGGGGCAGGGCCTTGGCGCCTTCGGCCAAGACGTTCGGCTCGGTGAACCTCACCCGCTGCTCGACATAGCCGATGCGGTACTTCCGCGGCTTGGTGATCGTCCCCTCGTCGGGCTCCTCCTCGCCGATGATCATCCGGAAGAGCGTCGTCTTGCCGTGGCCGTTGCGGCCGACGACCCCGACGCGCTCCTTGCGGTTGACCTTGAAGCTGATGGCCTCGAAGAGCCCCTGCTTGCCGTAGCTCTTCGAAAGGTTGTCGACGACGATCATAGAGAGATCCCTGCCTGTCTGAGAACGATTCTTAGGGCGGACCCGCGCCGAGGGTTACTTCGCCGCCGTCCCGTTCACGGTCTTGGTCTTGTGAGCTCCTTTGGTCACATGGACGCGATAGCCGTCCTCGCCCGGGAGCCAGACCTCCGCGAGGACGTAGACGGTGAGGTACTCCGTGTACGACGGCGCGAAGTCCCCGACCTCGTCGAAGACCAGCCGCGGCTCCGCGACCGGCGGGACCGGCTGGGCGATCCTCTCGAGGACCGGGACCGGGGTCTCCTTGCCGGTCGAGGCCTGCCTCAAGACGAGCCCGCCATCGGCCGTCTTGACGATTGCGTAATCGCCCGAGCCGAGCTTCTTGCCGCCCGCCTGGAGCGGAAAAGGCACCTTGAAGTCCGCCTGGGCGAAAGCCGAAGCGACACCCGCGACGAGGAAGAAGGCCAAGGCCACAGCGGTGGCCGTCGTCTGACGTTTCATCTCTCGCCTCCTTAATTCGGTGACACTCAACTCAATACACTCAATTGCCCGTAACGTCACGTCAAGAGCAGAATTAGGTTTCTATACGGTCACATCTGCCGGGTAGCCCGGGATCGGATCCGTCGTCTCCGGCACGCCGCTCTTGATGGCGTCTTCCATGCCCTCGATGAACGTATCGATCTCCTCGAGCGTCGTGTAGACGTTCGGCGAGATGCGCAGGGCCTGGTAGTCGAAGACCGAGTTCGGCGGGGCGCCCCCGACGAGCGGCACGCAGATGATCCTGTAGTTGTTCCTCAGGAACGTGGCCAGCTGGCGGACGTCGATGCCCTCGATGGCGACCGCCATGACCCCCCAGGCCTGGGCCGGCTCGCTCGTTTCCGTCAGGACCTTGACCCGGGGGTGGACCTTGAGGGCGTTGACCCAGCGCATGTTCAGGAAGCGCAGCCGGGCCGCCTTCCGGTCCGCCCCGATGGCCTGGTGGAAGGCCAGGGATTCGCCGAGCGCCGCCCGGATGGCCCAGGGGTGCGTCCCGATCGACTCGAACTTGCGGATATCGTTGTCCTGCTGCTCCGGCGCGGCCTGGAGCGGCCAGAACCGCGGGATCATCTCCTTCCGGACGAACAGGCAGCCGTTGCCAAGCGGGGCCAGGAGCCACTTGTGCAGGCTCACGCCGTAGGCGTCGCACTCGAGGTCATGGAGCTTGAACGGGAAGTGCCCCAGGGCGTGCGCGCCGTCGACGATGGTGACGATGCCCTTCGAGCGGGCCAGGCGCGAGAGCCGCTTGACCGGGAAGAGCTGGGCCGTGAGGTTGGTGATATGGGTGAAGTGGAAGACCTTGGTCTGCGGCGTAATGGCCTTCTCGAACATGTTGTAGAGGAAATCCTGGGTCGCCGGCACGGGGAACTGGAGCCGGGTGACCTTGATCCCCTCGCGGCGCATGCGCTGGTCCCAGGTCGTCAGCATGCGGGGGTAATCCTGCTCGGTCGTGACGACCTCGTCGCCCGCCTTGAGGTCGAGGCCGTTCTGGGCGATCTGCAGGGCCTCGCTCGCGCCGCGCGTCAGGGCCATCTCCTCGCGGTCGCAGCCGAACTCGTTGGCCATGCGGCGGCGCAGGGTCTCGCTGTTCCCGGCCACCATGCCCTGGTAATGGACGGGCAGCATGTTGATCATCTCCATGTAACGGAAGACCGAATCCAGGGACACCCGGGGCATGGGGCAGGTGAAGCCGTTGTTGAGATTGATAAGCTCGCGGTCGAGCTTGAAGGCCAGCTGGATCTCGCGCCAGTAGAACTCGTCCTTGGCGACCTCCTCGGCCGTCCGGCCGGCGACCGACTGGGACGCTTCGTCGATGCGGGAGAGGCCCTTCGGGTCGAAGGCCACGGCGGCCGCGCCGAACGCGCCCACCGACTTCATGAACGATCTCCGGCTCCAGGATCCGCTCTTCTTCATATCCGACCTCCTCGGGTGTAAGACGTTCGTGCGACGATGAAAGATGATTGTAATGCAGTCCGCAGGGGCCGGTCAAGGAGGGCGGCTAATACCTTGGCGCGGCCGGCTTGTCGCTGTAGACGATCAGATCGTCGAGACGGACCGACTCCCCGGGCCGGGGGTTGCCGAGCACGAGCCTGACCGTGTGCCGGCCCGGCGCGAGGTCATAGGCCCAGGCGACCTCGAGCCGGCGGACCAGATCGTCGACCGGCATGGCGATCGTGGCAGGAGCCCGGTCGTCGATACGGAGCTCGATCTCGTAGACGTAGGGATCCGACCGGTCGTCGACCATCTTGGACGGCCCGCCGGTCAGGACGAATCCCGTGCCCTCGAACTCGACCTCGGCCGAAGTCTCGAGTTGCAGGCCCACCCGCCGCCGCTCGACGGGGGCGATCCCCGGGAAGCTCGTCTCGTACCGGACCGGCCGGATCGGCTCGGACGGCAGGCGGACGGACTCCCCTTCCACCCGGCCGCCGTTCGTACGGACCATCTCCAGGGCCTGATTCATGCTCGTCTCATAGACCTTGTTGAGGGACATCGAGGTGTACGGGAACGGCTTGTCTTCGATCGCCCGGAGCGGGTCCCTCCAGCTCGCCGGGATCGCCGCGTAGCCGAGCACCGTGCCGAGGATCCCCCCCGCGCTGGCCGGATTGCAGTCCGAGTCCTGGCCGCACCGGGTCGCGATCTCGAGAGTCCGGCCGAAATCGCCATGGCCATAGAGGAGGCCGATGACGACATAAGCCCCGTTGACCCGGGCGTCGATGTTCCCGGGATCGAAGACGAAATCGGGGCAGCCGATGTCCTCGGCCCAGCTGCGCTCGACGGCGAGCCAGGCCCGTTTCCAGTCGGCCGGATCGGCCCGGTAGCAGGCCAGGACATCGGCGATGCAGCGGGCGAACGTTGATTGCGGCGGCAGGACCTTCAGGGCCTCCTCGACGACGTACCGGACATCGTCGCTGATGAAGGCCAGGCTGTACATGGCGGCGACATAGACCCCGCCGTACCAGCCGTCGCCGTAGTTCATGATGTGGCCGACCCGGTCGCAGATCTCCGCCCCGGCGTTGACCAGCCCCGGGCTCATCAGCCCGGCGAAATCGGCCTCGATCTGGAAATCGATGTCGTCGGCGTGAGGGGAATTCCTCCAATGGCCCGAGTCCGGAGGCAGAAGGCCGTTCAGGACGTTGTAGCGGGCCGCCTGGTTGGCGTGCCAGAGCGGGTAGCCGGCATGGGCGAACGCCTGGGCGTGGTTGGCCGCCGGCGCGTCGATCCCCTCGCGGGCCATGACCTCGACGAAAGTCAGGTCCATGTAGACGTCGTCGTAGAGGCCCGGGGACCTCTCGAACCGCCTGGCGATGACCCCATCGTCCCAAGCGATGGGCTGGTAGTCCGGGATCATGGCCCCGGGAAAACGGAATTCCGTCGGGCCGCCGAAGGTGCAGCCGATGACCTGGCCGGCCCAGCCGCCCTTGATCTTGTCCAGGAGCGACGACCGGGTAAGCTCGGTCCTGGGCCCGGCGGCTTTCGGCGAAGGCCGGCAGGCGGGGACCAGGAGGAGCGCCGCCAAACCCGCGAGCGCGATCCGCCGGACGGTCATCGGCCCGCCAGCCCCATCTCCCGGATGATCTGGGCCGCCCCGGAGAACTTGTCGGTCACCCAGAGGACATAGCGGAGATCGACGCTGATCGATCTCTGCAGCTCGGGGATGATGTAGTAATCGCCGATGACGCTTTCGTAGGTCATGTCGAAGATGATGCCGATCTGCTCGCCCTTGGCGTTGAGCACCGGCGAGCCGGAATTGCCGCCCGTGACATTGGTCGTGTTCAGGAAACAGGCCGGGACGTCCTTCAGCCGCGCGTCCGCGTAGGGCCCGAAGTCCTTGGCGTTCCAGAGATCCTTGATCTTGGCCGGCACCTTGAAGGGAAAGACGCCGGTGTCCTTTTCGACGACGCCCTTGACGGTCGTCTGGGGCAGATAGAGGACGGCGTCGCGCGGCTGGTACCCGAGGACCGGCCCGTAGGTGAAGCGGATAGTGCCGTTGGCGTCGGGCGGATAGGTCCCTTTCTTCATCTCCATGATGGCCGCTTCATAGGTCATCTTGACGTCGGCCCCTTCGCGCCCCATGCCCTTGCTCTCCTCGCGGACGCCCTTGAGCTCCTGCTCCATCCCGGCGGCGAGCTTGAGGAAGGGATCGTCGACGGCCGCGAGCTGGGCCGGCTTGAGGCCGAGGAGTTCGAGCCTTTTCGCCGGGTCGCCCAGGGCCGTCCTGGCGTACATGGCGTCGACCCGGGCGTCGACCTCGGCGTCGGTGCCGGCGGCCAGGCCCTTGAGCGAAGCGGGCCAGGTGGCAATATCCGGATGAGCCGTCCTGAGCCGCTTGAGCGTCCACTTCAAGAGCTCCCGGTCGGTCGCAAAGACGTAGCCGCGCTCGGCCAGCTGCATGCCTTGCTTGAGGCGGGGCAGGTTCCGCTCCTGGAAAGCCTGTTCCCGGTCCTTGTCGGGCTTCTGGATCTCGGCCACCGCGCGGGTGATGTTAGAGGCCTGGGACATGATGGATGAGCCGCCGAGGACCCCGTTGAGGAGCTCCGTCCTCGCGCCAAAAGCCTTTTGCCGGGCCAGGAAGGCCTCGAGAGCGGCCGGGGACGCGCCGTACTTCTTGGCCCGGGCGGGTTCGGCGCCGATCCAGTCGACGAGCTCCTTTTCTTGGGCGGCTTTCTTGGAGACGAGATCGTACTTGACGAAGCCTTCGAGCTTGCCCTGCATGTTCTTCAGGCCGTTGTACAGCCCTTTGACCAGGCTGGCGTAGCGGATCTCGACCTCTTTATTGTCCTTGCCGGCCGCTTCATAGAAGCCGATGAGGTCCTGGATGTCCTTGATCCTCTTGGCCATGTTCTCCTGGTCGGATTTGAGCTCGGGCAGGGCGTAGTTGCGATAGGTCCGGCCGGGATAGCCCATGACGAAGGTGAAATCGCCTTCCTTGAAGCCGTCGAGGGAGACCTTCAGCCAGACTTTGGGACTGTAGGGAACGTTGGTCGGGCTGTAGTCGGCCGCGGTCCCGTCGGGCGCCACGTAGGCCCGCAGGAACGAAAAGTCGCAGGTGTGGCGCGGCCACATCCAGTTGTCGGTCTCGCCGCCGAAGTTCCCCAGGTCCTGCGGCGGCGCGAAGACGAGCCGGATATCGCGGATCTGCTTGAAGGTGTAAAGGTAATAGGCGTTGCCGCTGTACATCGAGGCCAGCGTGCAGCGAAGGTCCTTGCCCTGCTTCTCGCCGGCGGCGATCATCTCCTTCTGGGCCTTGTCGAACGCGTCGTACCGCTGCCGGGGGGTCATCTTCGGCTTGAAATACGCGTTGACCTTGGCCGTCACGTCCTCGTAGCCGAGGAGCACGCCGGCCTGGTAGCCCTGGGCCTGGATCTCCTCGCCCTGGCTCCTGGCCATGAAACCGTCGTTGATGTAGTCCTTCTCCTTGCTCGAGGCCCTTTGGATCGCGCCGTAGGCGACATGGTGGTTGGTCAGGATGAGCCCCGACGGGCTGACGAACTCGCCCGTTCCGCCGCCGAGGTTGACGACGGCGCTCATGAGGCCCGTGCCGTCGATCTTATAGAGGTCGCCGGGGTCCATCCGCAGCCCCAGCGATTTGAGATTCAGGTCCTTCATCTGATGGGGCATCCACATGCCCTCGTCGGCTCCGGCGATGAGAGCCAGTCCGAGGATGAGGACGAGGGCGGCGAAGCGGACCTTGTTGCGCATGATGAACCTCCGGAAGAAGTCTGAAAGCCATTCTTAACGGGAATCCCCCGGAAAGTCAATCGGCCCCCGAGGGGGGACCGCGTCCTCTTTCACAACGGGCCGGGGTTCTGTTATCATAGCTCTCTTCCTCATTCCATCGAAGGATCTCGGCATGAATGAGACGAAATGGCATTCCCTGGACGCCGCCCAGGCGGTCGAGGCCCTGGCGACGGACCCCTTCAAGGGCCTGACCGGAGTCGAAGCCGCCCGGCGGCTGGCTGCCAACGGCCCCAACGAGCTCAAGAAGGAGGACCGGGTCTCGCCGTGGGCGATCTTTTTCGGCCAGTTCAAGAACATCCTGATCATTATCCTGCTCATCGCCACGGCGCTCTCCGCTGCCGTCGGCGAGCTCTTTGACGCCGGGCTTATTTTCGTCATCGTCGTCTTCTGCGCCCTGCTGGGCTTCTTCCAGGAATATCGGGCCGAAAAGGCCCTGGAGGCCTTGAAAAAGATGCTCTCCCCGACCGTCCGGCTCATCCGGAACGGAAAAGAGCAGGACCTCCCCTCCAAGGACCTCGTGCCCGGGGACATTCTCCTGCTCGAGGCCGGCTTCAAGATCCCGGCCGACGGCCGGCTCATCGAGAACGCCTCCCTCAAGTGCGACGAGGCCTCCCTGACCGGGGAATCCCAGCCCGTGTCCAAGGACATCCGGCCGCTGGCCGAGACCGTCCGGGTGGAGGACCGGGTCAACATGGTCTTCACGGGCACCAATGTCACCTACGGCCGGGGCAAGGCCGTGGTGACTGCGACCGGGCCGCGCACGGAGTTCGGCAAGATCGCCGAGGAAGTGGCCGCGGTCGAGGTCGAAAAAACGCCGCTCGAGAAAAGGACCGACGAGATCGGCAAGATGCTGGGCATCATCTCTCTGGGGATCTGCCTCCTCATCACCGTGTTCAGCATCGTCCGTCAATCCCTCACCGGAACCGTCGACTTGCCCTTCATCGTCAAGATGGTCATGTTCGCGATCTCTCTCGCGGTGGCCGCCGTCCCCGAAGCCCTGCCGGCCATCGTCACGGGGGCCCTGGCCATCGGCATGCACCAGATGGCCAAGGCCAACGCCTTGATCCGGAAGATGCCCGCGGTCGAGACCCTGGGCTGCACCACGGTCATCTGCTCCGACAAGACCGGAACGCTGACCAAGGGAGAGATGACCGTCCGGAAAATCTACTATGGCGGCCGTCCGGTCGAAGTGACCGGCGTCGGCTACGCCCCGGAAGGCACGTTCAAGGGTCTCGAACCGGAGGACTGCAAACAGGGCTCCGGGCTGGAGCTACTGCTCAAGGCGGGCGTTTTCTGCAACGATTCGGCGCTCGAGGAGACGGAGGGCCGCTGGGCGGTCAAGGGCGACCCGACCGAGGGGGCCCTGGTCGTCGCCGCCGCCAAGTTCGGCCTCAACACGACCGAGCTGCGGCTGGAGAATCCCCGCATCGAGGAGATCCCGTTCAGCTCGGAGAGGAAGCGGATGACGACCGTGAACCGGATGCGCGACGGGCGGATCCTGGCCATCCTTAAGGGGGCGCCCGAGCTGGCCTTGGCCGCGGCCGACCGGGTCATGGACGGCAGCGCTAGCCGCGAGATCACGGCCGAGGACCGGCAGAAGATCGTCGAGGCGAACGCGGCCATGGCCGGCGACGCCCTGCGCGTTCTCGGCTTCGCCTACCGCGAGATCCAGGACGGCACGGACATCTTCGAGGAGACCATCGAAAAGCACATGACCTTCCTCGGGCTCGTCGGCATGATCGACCCGCCGCGGGACGAGGTCAAGGCGGCCATCCAGACCTGCCGCGACGTCAAGATCAAGCCGGTCATGATCACGGGCGACCACAAGCTGACCGCCGTGGCCGTGGCCAGGGAGATCGGCATCTACCATGACGGCGATCTGGCCTTCAGCGGCACGGAGCTGGACGCCATGAGCGACGAGGATCTCGCGGCCGTCGTCGACCGCACCACGGTCTACGCCCGGGTCTCGCCGACCGACAAGATCAAGATCGTCAGGGCCTGGAAGAGCCGGGGCGACGTCGTGGCCATGACCGGCGACGGCGTCAACGACGCCCCAGCCCTGAAGCAGGCCGACATCGGCGTGGCCATGGGCATCACCGGCACGGACGTGGCCAAGGAAGCCGCCGACATGGTCCTCAACGACGACAACTTCGCCACCATCGTCAAGGCCATCGAGCGCGGCCGCTGGATCTACGACAACATCAAGAAGTACCTGACCTATTTGCTACGCTGCAACATCACCGAGGTCATCGTCATCGGCGGCGCCGTGCTCGTCCTCGGGCCGCACTACCTGCCCCTGCTCCCGGCGGCCATCCTCTACATCAACCTCGTCACGGACGGCCTGCCCGCCCTGGCCCTGGGGGTCGCCCCGCCTGACCCGGACATCATGGCCCGGCCGCCGCGGGACCCTAAGGAAAAGGTCTTCACCAAGGACGTCGTCGCTTTCCTCGCTATCGCCGTCCTGATGTGGAGCCCCATCTTCCTGTTCGTCTTCTTCCACGACCTCAGGGACATTCTCCACGCCCGGACCGAGCTCTTCTACCTCTTTCTCTTCGTCGAGCTGGTCATCGCCCTGAACTCGCGCTCCCTGCGCTACGGCTTCTTCAAGCTCCCGCCGCACAAGTGGCTGGTCATCGCCGTCATCTCCCAGGTCGCCCTGACCGTGGGCCTGCTCCTGATCCCTTCGCTCCGGCGGGGCTTCGGTATCCTGCCGCCGACGGCGAACGACGGCCTCCTCGCTCTGGGCGTCGGGACCTTCGTCTTTCTGTCCATGGAAGGCATCAAGATCATCCTCCGCCGGCGGGCCTAGCGGCGGAGGCCGCAACGCGCGAGGTTCCGGGGGTCACTTCTTCTTTTTGGCCGTCCACTGGAAGGCGCCGAAATCCCCGGCCTGGACCTCGCCGGACATCGTCTCGCCGTCGACCTTGCCCTTGTAGGTGAGCGAAAAATCGCCCTGGGGAGTGCTGACGGTCAGGATCCATTCGAGCTCCTGGCCCTTGACCGTTCCCTCACCGCTCATCTCGAAGCCTCCGGGACCGGACATGGTGACCTTGACCTTCTCGCTCTCCTGAACGAAGGTCACGTCAGCCGTCATATCGCCCTGGGGCGTCCCCTGCGTCGTCAGCTCCCAGACGCCGGAAACGTCGGCCGGTTTAACCGGCTTTTGCGGGACGGTCTGCGCTTGGAGCGCTCCCAAGACGAGAAGGACAGTCAGCATGCAGGGCAACAAGTTGCGAAAACGCATACGCATCTCCTTTTTCGGATCGGTCAGCTTCCTTTCTTACATCAAGACCGCCGCCTCGTCAACATCGGGCGCCATCCCGGGAACTCTTCCCTTCCGGGCGGGAACTGTGTATAATAGGCGGCTCACGTCGGGGAGTAGCGCAGCCTGGCTAGCGCACAGCGTTCGGGACGCTGGGGTCGTGGGTTCAAATCCCACCTCCCCGATTTTTTACGCCTCTCGGCCCATGATCATCAAATCGCTCGAAAAAACCGCGGCTTTCACGGCCGGGGACGGTTCCATGCTCAGGGAGCTCTTTCATCCGGCGAAGGAACCGCTGGGCCTCGGCTACAGTCTGGCCCACGCCGAGGTCGGACCCGGCGGAAAAACCCGGCCTCACCGCCTGAAGAGCGCCGAGGTCTATTACGTCCTCGAGGGCCGCGGACTGATGCATGTCGGGAACGAACAGGCTGAAGTCGCGGCCGGACAGGCTGTCTGCATCCCGCCGGACACAATTCAATTCATCGAGAACCCCGGGCCCGGCCGCCTCGCCTTCCTCTGCATCGTCGACCCGGCCTGGACGGCCGGGGACGAAGAGGTCCTGTAAGGTCCCCGGGGCCGGCGGCACACGAGAAAGCCCATGCCTCCCGAACCGGTCTTGCTACCGCCGCCCGCGCCCCGGCCGGGATTTCTGGCCCGGGTCTTTGATCTGCGGAAGCGGCTCAGCTGGGAGCAGGCCTTCACGGCGCTCAAATATCCCAACTATCGGCTGTGGTTCTGGAGCCAGATGTTCTCTCTGTTCGGGACCTGGATGGAGGGCACGGCCCTGATGTTCCTGGTCTACAAGCTGACCGGCTCCGCCGCTTACCTCGGCTTCGTCGGCTTCGCCTCCGGCGCCCCGTCCTGGCTGTTCATGCTCTACGCGGGGGTCATCGCCGACCGCGTGTCCCGGCGGGCGGTGATCATCATCACCCAGTCCGCCATGATGCTCCTGGCCTTTGTCATGGCCGCGCTGGCCTTCCTCAACGTCGTCCAGCCCTGGCACATCCTGGTCATCGCCGCCCTGCTCGGCGTGGCCAACGCTTTCGAGGCCCCGGCCCGCCAGGCGTTCGTCCTGGAGATGGTCGACCTGCCCGATCTGACCAACGCCATCGCCCTCAACGGGGCCATGTTCAACACGGCCACGGCCGTCGGACCCGCGGTGGCCGGTGTCGTCTACGCGCTCTTCGGGCCGGCCTGGTGCTTCACGATCAACGGCGTCTCGTTCATCGCCGTCATCGCCGCCCTGGCCCTCATGAAGCTCAAGCCGTTCGTTCCCAAGTCCGAAAAGACGTCCGCGATCGCCGACCTCAAGGAAGGCATCAAGTACGTTTGGGGACACCCGATGATCCGCACGATCACCGGACTGATCGCCGTCGTCAGCTTCTTCGGGATCCCCTACGCCATCCTCTTTCCCGCTTGGGCCGTCAAGGTGCTCGGCGGCGGCGCGACGACCAACGGCTTTCTCCAGGCCTCCCGCGGCCTCGGGGCCATGGCCGGGGCCCTCCTCATCGCCAGCCTGGGGCGATTCCATTTCCGGGGCAAGCTCCTGACCCTGGGGACGCTGGCCATGCCGGTGCTGATCATCGTCTTCGCGTTCGTCCGCTGGACCCCCCTGTCCCTGGTGCTGCTTTTCGGCGCCGGCGTGGCTCAGATCTTTATCTTCAATCTGTGCAACGCCCTCGTCCAGACATTCTCGCCGCATGCGCTGCGGGGACGGATCATGGGCGTTTATGTCTTCGTGTTCTTCGGGGCCATGCCCATCGCCGCCCTCGGGATCGGCGCGACGGCCCAGCGGCTCGGGGAGACCGCCGCGGTCCTCATCGGGGCCTCGATCATGCTCCTGGCCGTCGTCCTGATCTGGATCCTGGCCCCGCGCCTGCGGCAGCAGGCCTAGGTCAGCTCGACCAGGCCATATTTCCGGGTCCCCAATCCGATCTTCTCGCCGTGAGCGAGCTGTCCGGCCCAATCGATGTCGTATCCGGCGCGCAAGGGGTCCTTGCCGCCGCCCCGCGCGACGAGGAGGTCCGCCGTGGCCTGGTCGATGGCCACCGGATCGACCGAGGCCAGGATGCCGATATCGGCGGCGATCGGCTTCTGGTTCTTGGCCATGCAGTCGCAGTCCTTGGTCACCTGGATGAGGAAGTTGACGAAGACGGCCTTGTCCTTGAAGTGCTCGAGGACGCGGAGGGCGTATTCGGCCATCTTCTCCTGGAGCCGGAGGGAATCCTCGTCCCACTTCATCTTGATGGCGCCCTGTTTGCAGACGACCAGGCATTCGCCGCAGCCGATGCACCGGGCCGGATCGATGACGACGTGGCCCTCCGCTTGGACGATGGCCGCTTCCGGACAGAAGGTCATGCAGACGCTGCAGTTGCGGCACTGCTTGGCGCTGACCCGGGGGTGGGTGACGGAGTGCTGGTCGAGCTTGCCGGCCCGCGAGGCGCAGCCCATGCCCATGTTCTTGATGGCGGCGCCGAGGCCGGTCTGGACGTGTCCGGTGACGTGCGTCAGGCAGACGAAGGCGTCGGAGTCCAAGATGGCGCTGGCGATCTTGGACGAAGCGGTCCTCGCCTGGGCGCTGCGCGGCTCCTGCTTGTCGCGGCCGATGAGGCCGTCGGCGATGATGACCGGAATTCCGGTCGCTTCTGGCGTGAAGCCGTGCGACCAGGCCAGGCGCAGATGGTCGATCGAGTTCGACCGGTTGCCGACATAGAGCGTATTGGAGTCGGTCAGGAAGGCGTGCTTCGTCCTCGTCCGGACCTCCCAGATAAGGCCGGCGAGCCAGGCGGGCTTGATGAAGCCGGTGTTGCCGGCCTCGCCGAAATGGATCTTAAGAGCGGCGAAATCGTTCTCCGCGATCCGGTCGTTGAAGCCGGTCGCGAGATAGACCCTCTTGGCCTTCGCGGCCAATGTGTCCGCCGGGTCGCTCGCGGCGGCGGGGACGAAATAGACTTGGCTCGACATGCGCGGCCGTCCCATGATCAAGCCGTCAGAATGCCGTCAACGGCCTCGCGTCCCGCGCCGCGCTTGACGGCCCGGCCAAGGCCGGAAAGAGTCTTCTCGACGGCCTCGATGGCGAACCGGACCTGGGCTGAGGTCAGATTGCCCATATGGCCCATGCGGAAGACCTGGCCCGCCGTCTGAGCCAGGCCTCCGGCGACGACGACGCCGTTGGCGTAGAGCCCGGACCTGAAGGCCTTGTCCTCGACGCCGCCGGGGTAGCGCACGACGGAAAGGGTCGAGGCCTCGAAGTTCGGGTCGGTGAAGAAGGTGAAGCCGAGGGCGGCGAGCCCGGCCCGGATGGCCTGGGCGTAGAGGTCGTGCCGCTCGAACCGCTCATCGATCCCCTCCTCGAGGATGATGCGCAGGGCTTCGGCAAAGGCCCGGATCTCGTTGACGCAAGGCGTCGAGAAGTATTTCGCGGGGTCGTGCATGATCGGCAGCCAGCGCTGGATATCGGAGTAGTAAGCGGGAATGGTCGCGAGTCCACGGCGCTTCTCCATGGCCCGCTCGGAAAAGACGAGAATGGCCAGGCCCGGCGGCGTGCCGAGACATTTCTGGGCCGCGGTCAGGACGACGTCGATGCCCCAGGCGTCCATGCGCTCGGGGATGCCGCCCGTGGCGCAGACGCCGTCGACGATGAAAACAGCCCCTGTCTTCTCGAGGACCTGGCTGTATTCCCCGACGGGGGCGCAGGCGCCGGTCGCCGTGTCGACATGGGTGCAGACGACGATATTATAGTTCTTCGTTTTCAGCCGCTGATCGAGCTCCCGCGGCGTCACCGCCCGGCCCCACTCGCAGTCGAGGACGTCGTGGTCGATCCCGAAGGCTTTGCAGATCTGGGCCATGCGGTCCCCGAAATAGCCCTGCGAGAGCACCAGCACCCGGTCGCCGCGGCCGGCCGTGTTGAGCAGGGCCATCTCCATCGACAGTGTTCCCGCGCCCGCGACGATGAACGGCTCGCCTTCCGCGGAGAAGACGATCTTCTTGAGGTTTTCGCAGGATTCCTTGAGGTCGCGGGCCATGTCGGGGCCGACGTGGGAGACGGTCGGCAAGGCCAGGGCGTCGAGGATGCGCGGCACGACGGGGCTCGGGCCGGGGATCAGGAGCAGCTTCTCTTGCGGCATCGGGAACCTCTCGGGCGAAATTCCCGTCCATTGTGACCAATCACCGGGAAGAAATCAAGGAAGGCCGCGGGGGCATCGGGGATTTTCGTCAGGGCATCCGCCCTGCTACACTCGGGGTATTCCTTCCGTCGGCCGCTCGCCGGCCCGGCGAGCCTGCTCCGGCGGGAAGCGGAGTCTTCGGAGCGGACCTGCAGAATGGGGCCGAGTACTCGAGGCCCGATTCTGCGAAATATCTAGGGCGAGTGACTTGTCTCCGATATTTCCCAGAAGCGCTCCTCCGAGTCGCTCCGTCACGCTTCTGATGGTCGCTCCGCAGACTCCGCTCCCTGCCGCTCCTCCAAGAACACCCCTGCGCGGGGCGGATTCCCTGACAAGACCCCTCAGCCCATTGCCGCGGCTTTTTCATGTCGTCACGCGTACATCATCGTCACGTCCGTCCGATTCTCGCCCATCCCAGGCTACTCGACGATGCGGTAGGTGACGCCTCCGAAGACGACGATCAGGTTGCGGCCGGCGGAGAGGTACTTGGCCAGGCCTGGCTTTTCCGCGATCAAGCGATAGAACTCGTCGGAATTGAACTTGATCTCGGTCGTCGAGGCGCCTTCCCGGTATTCGCTGTCGGTCCAGACGCCGTCCTTGAGGTAGAAGGTCTTGTCGTCCTTGTAAAGGATGCGCTCGGACTCGACCTGGGCGGCCCGGTCCTCGAGCTTGAACGTCTGGGTCGCTTTGGCCGCCTTGACCGCGCCGACGCCCATCACCTGGCCCGTGGAGATGGCTTCCTGGGCGGCAGGCGCCGCGGCGTCGATCGTCATCCGCTCCCTTTCGGTGACCAGGAAGGACGTGAAGGGCGTGACGATGCCGTACTTGAGGCCGAGGCGCCGGATCTCGTCGACGAGCTCCTTGTTCTGCCCCTGGAGCCGGATCTCCTCGAGGAGATAGCCGATGCGGCGGGTGGCCCAGAGGCGCGGCAGGAAGCTGAACTTGTCGTTGCCGGTCAGGGGCTGGCTCTCGAGCACGAACCGCTTCGTCTCGCGGCCGGCCTTTCCGGTCATGACGACGCTCACGGGACCGTCCCCTCCGTACTTGCCGACGAGAACGAGCTGAGAGCCTTTGAAGAGGTCGGGCAAGACGCGCGGATAGACCTGGCTCGTCTCGATCCCCTTGAACTCGACGGTCAGGTCGGCCAGGAGGGGCGAGGAGATCTTCTCATAGAAGCTCGACAGGGCCACCTCCAGGTCCTCCGACTCCCCGATGTAGACGGAGGCGCCGCGATGGTCCGAGGAGATCCGGTCGAGGAGCTCGGTGTTGACGTCGTCGCCGACGCCGAAGACGAAGATCCGGGAGCGGCGCTCGTTGGCCTTTTCCAGGTTCCGCAGGATGCCGGCCGTCTCCGTGGTGCCGACGGTCGGCAGGCCGTCGGTCAGGAACAGCACGTAGCCCGGCCTCTCGCCGTCCCGCATCCGGGAGAGGGCGGCGAGGAGGGCGTCGTTGATGTTCGTCCCCCCCGAATCCTCGATGGCGTCGACGAACTTGAGGGCCCGGCCCACATTCTCGGTCGTAGCGGGCACAAGAGCCTCCGAAAAGGCCGAGACGCCGTCGTCGAAGTCGATGAGGGTGAATTCGTCGCGGCGGTCGAGATGGTTGAGGATGAAGCGGGCGGCTTCCTTGGCCTGGCGGATCTTGGCGCCGCTCATGCTGCCCGAGCTGTCGAGGACGAGGACGACGTTCTTATTGACGACCTTCTCCCCCGGAGCGGCGAACCGCGGCGAGGCCAGGAGCATGAAATAGCCTCCCTCCGGGCCCTCCCAGTTCATGAACGACAGCCCGACGTCGTCCTTGGAGAGCGAGTAGTAGAGGAGGAAGTCCTTGTCCGGCCGGACGTCCTTGTCTTCGTAGCTGACCCGGGCGAGGCCCTCCCCTTCCTTTCGCGCGGAGACCTTGTGGGAGGGCGAATAGACGTTGACGATGGGCACACGGCTCTCGATCCGCACGGCGATGCTGACGTCGGCCAGAGGATCGCGGGAGAACTTCTCGGTGTTCAGCGGATAGAGGTACTTGACCAGGCCGTTCCCGGCCTTGAGGACCTCGGTGTAGGAGATCTGGACCCGCTTCTCGCCGTTGGCGGGGATCGGATAGACCCTGGCCCGGAAGAGATTGCGGCCCATGTATTCGAGCAGGCCGGGGTCGCGCATGCGGCGGACGATGTCCTCGTAGATCCGCTTGGCCTCGCGGCTGTCGAGGATCTCGCCCTTGACCCGCTCGTTCCCGATGAACATGGCGAAATCGGAGACCGAGGCGCCTTCGGGCACCGGGAAGATATAGGTCCCTTCGATGTCCCGCCCGAAGTGGTTGACGAAGACCTGGTCGACCGAGGTCCTGGCGACCTGGTCGACGATCTCGACCTTGACGCGATGGTACTTGACGCTGAGCGGCGGGACCTGTTCGCCCGGCCGGGGGTTGGGAATGATGAAGCCGTCGGCGCGCAGCGCCGGCGCCGCCGCAGCCAGGGCGACGAGCGCGGCCAGGACGGCCAGGCCTTTGAGACGGGGTCCGTGGCTCATGATGTCCTCCTTGGAGATCCTCGGTGATCGGCTCCCTACATCCTCTAATACAACGGGTCGCGGGCTTTTGTTCCATGGGACCGGCGGCCGCGCGGGGATCCGGGGGCGGACCGGCCGGGAGGCCGCCTCTCAGAGCAGGTGCTCGAGGCGGTCCTGGAGGACCTCGACGGCCGGGAAGACCTCGACGGGGTAGCCGGCGAACCGTTCCGGCTCGTCGGACAGGAGGAAGATCGAATCGATCCCGGCGTCGAGGGCGGCCAGGACGTCGAATTGGGTATCCCCGATGACGCCGCACTCCCCGGGCTCGAGGGCGAGGGTCCTGAGGACCTCGCGGAAGGGCGCGCCGGAGGGCTTCCACAGGCCTCGTTCGCGGGTGATGACGCAGTCGAAGGCGAGCCCGAACTTGCCCAGCAGGAACTCGGTGTTGCGGCGCGAATTGTTCGTCACGAGCGCGGTGGCAATGCGGCGCGAGGCGAGCATGCCGAGGAGCTCCAGGACGCCGGCGCGCAGCTCCGAGGCCAGGGTTTGGACGGCCTCGTGCCGTTCGAGGATGGCCCATTTCGCCGACCGCTCGGGCTCTGCGAGGGCCTCGAGATAGCCGAGGATGGAGGGCTTCCCCGTCCCGAGCTCTTCCCGGATCCGGGCCCAATCATAGTCGTTCTCGACGACCGTGCCGTCGAGGTCGAAGATGACCCCTCTGAGGCGCGTCGACCCGATCATTTCTCTTTGACCCGGCCGACCTCGAAGAGCGGCTCACCCTCGTTGCACGGGGGCGTCCCGATGACGTACAGGAGGATGCCGGTGAACGGGGCCCTGACGTCATCCTTCCGGACACCCAGATAATCGGCGACGGTCCCGACGATCTCCCCCTCCCGGACGAAGGATCCCATGCCCACGCGGGGAGTGAAGAGCCCGCTCCACTTCGAATTGACGACCTCGTACTTGTCGATCCAGACCGGCTCGGCCGCCGGTTCGGGCCGGCCCTCGACCATGCCGAGGTGGCGCAGGACGCCGAGGGCTCCCCGAACGTTGAGGCCCACGGACTCCTCGTCCGTGCGCCCGAGGAAGCCGGCCTCGGTCGTGATGGCCGGCTTGCCCCGGAGGATCGCGGTGTTGCCGAGGTATTTCGAGTTCTTGAGGTCGTTGCCCCGGGTGTCGTCGATGATGATGTGCGGCAGGCCGAAGGCCAGGGCCAGCTCCCGCGTCCCCGCGTCGAAGGCCTTGTTGCCGCTGATCATCCAGTAAGTATAGGGGATGAGGGCCTCGTTGCCGTCGCCGCAGTGCATATCGATGAGGACGTCGGCCCGCCCGACGATCTCTTCGTTGAGCACGGCGGCGATCCTCTGGCTCATCGTGCCCTGGAGATCGCCGGGGAAGACCCGGTTGAGGTTCTTCCAATCGTCGGGCCCATAATAGATCGTCCGCTTCTTGAAGCTCGGCAGGTTGGCGATGTGGACCAGGACGACGGTGCCGCGGAGGGCCCGGGGGTCGATCATCGTCTTCAGCCGGTAGAGGGCCAGGATGGGCGGATACTCGAAGGCGTGGACGCCGGCCACGAAGGCCAGCACCTTCCCTTTCTTCGCTCCGTTGATGACCGTGTAAGGGATCTCGGTCCCCGGGCCGTCCTTGCCCCCGGGGACGGCGAGCAGGCCCGAGACGACGGTCCCGGCCTTGACCCGGGACTGGCCGATGACGAAATCGTCGCCGGCCCATGCCGCCGCGCCTGCGGCGAGAACGATCAGCAGCCCGACGACGCCCGTAAACTTGCTCCGATCAATGGACATGCCTGGCCTCCTGAAGGGACTCTCCTCTGTATTCTATCCAATCGGCCCTCTAATCGCCAGGCGGATGAAGCCGCAAGGCCGTCCCCCCATTTCCGTCCCCACCATTTGCAATTGACCCTCGCGCGAAATCTTTGTTATAATCCGCGCCGGAACAAATCCCTCAGGGAGGTCCGACTATGGGCAAGTTCATCGCCGTGATCGGTGGCATCGTCGCTATGGCCGGCGGCCTGGCGCTGGTGATCTTCTCAGCCACGTTCCGCTCCGCGTTTTTCCACGTCGTCCTGGGCTTCATCCCGCCGATCCTGTTCTTCGGCGGATTCATCGGCCTCATCGCCGGCATCAGCAGCATCAAGGACGCCAAGCGGACCAAGAAGCTCGAGCAGGAGACGGAGCCCAAGAAAGCCGATTGATCCGTCGCCTCCATCCTCGCGCCTGCCGCGGGGCGTCATCCCTTGCCTGTCCGGAAAGGGCTGTGCTAAGATGGTGGCGCTAACGTGTTCACTTTTCACCTGTTCGCCCTGAGCGTCCTCTTCTCGCTCCCCCTTCCCGTCGCCGCGCGGGTCGAGACGGCCTTCCTCGAGAACTCGCCGGCCGTCCTCCGCGAGCTCCTGGCGACCGAGGGCACCATCTCCGTCGCACTGCCCGAGCCCCTCTCCCTCGCCGACCAGCTTTCGCCGGACCAGGCCTACCTCGTCTTCCGGGAGTTCTTCAAGATCTTCAAGACGACCGAGTTCACGACCAATCCCCAGGTCTTCTCGCTGCCCGGCTCACCCGGCGGGATCCTGAAGGCCCGCTGGTCGTTCCGGAACAGGAGGACGGGGAGACAGTACCCGTTCCGCCTCTACTTCTTCATCGCCCCGATCCGCCTGCCCGGGCCCCCGGACGACCCTCGCCCCGTCATGGCCTTCAGGATCGTCGAGATCCGGGCGGAGAGGCTCTGATGGCCGGCCGCCGGTTCTGGAGACGGGGGACCCTCCTCGTCGCGGGCGGAGCGGCGCTCGTCCTGGCCGCCCTGGTCGGAGCGCTATCGCTCACGCTGCCGGGCTTCATGTCGCGGGACTACGACGCGAAGAGCCTGGCTTCGCTGCGCGAGCAGGCTGTCCGGACGAAAGCCGGGTTCTCCGGCCTGCTGGCCTCCCTCGAAGCCCGCAAGTCCCGCTTCGCCGCCGCCGGCATGCCCGCCGACGCGGCGGATTTCTTCCCTCTCTTCCGGGCCGCGGAGATCGACCCCGAGAACCAGGGGATCGCGCTCTGCAACGGCGACGGGCTCATGGAGGCCTGGTTCGGCAACGTCCTGAGTCCGGCCGACCAGATCGGCCGGGAGGCTCTCGAGGCCCAACGACAGAGCGGCGGGACGTTCCTGGTCGCGAGCAAGGCCTCCGTCTATCTCGTCGCCGTGCAAGCCCTCGGCGGCGAAGGCCGCATGCTCGTCCACTTCACCCGCCTGGCCTTCCTGCCCCAGGTCCAGTCGTCCTACATCCGCGAGTTCCATGCCCTGCGCCCGGCCCAGGAATTCGGTTTCGACATCGAGTATTACACCTTCAGCGAGGACATCGCGGGCTGGGAGAAGTTCTTCGACTTGCACAAGGACGAATACATCGGCCAGCCCCGACAGAGGAACGAGATCCAAACCCTCTTCTTCCCTCTCCGGAACGGAAAGGGACGCATCATGGCGGCCGTCACCCTGGCCTCGAGGTCCCTGACCTCGAAGCTCACGGCCGCCCGCGAGGACCTGCGCCTCATCCTGCTCGTCCTCCTCATGGCCGCCGCGGCCTTGGCCCTGGCCTACTTCTGGTCCGCCCCCGGCTTTCTCCGGGGACGCGGCATCCTCTCCGGCGCGCTCGGCGCGGTCTTTCTGATCCTCCTGCGGCTTCTCGCGCTCCCGTTGGGCCAGCTCGAGAGGATCCAGGCCTTCGGCCTCTTCCGGCCGGCCGTGGCCGGCTTCGTGTCCTGGGGCGGCCTGACCCAATCGCCGGCCGACATGTTCCTCACCGCTCTCGCCGTCCTCGGGCTCGCGGCGTGCCTGTGGGTCTGCGCCTCCGGCCGCCGGAATGTGCGTCAGGCCGGTCAGCCCCTTTGGCGGGGGCTGCTGATCATCGTCCCCGCGGCCGCCCTCGCGGCCGGCGCGCTCCTGGCTCTCCACGCGATCGTCCGGCTGGTCGTGTTCAATTCCAACCTCTCGCTCGTCCGTTGGGACTTCAACGCGTCACGACTGGTGATGGAGCTTGGTCTGTTCGCCGTCCTGGCCGCCGCGCTCCTGATCCTCGCTGTCGTCTTCCGGGCCGGCTTCCTGAGCTCGCGGCTGAAGGTGGTCACCGGCCTGGTCATCGCCCTGGCGGCCGCCGCGGCCGTCTTCGTCGGAACGGGCGCCTCGGTCCTCCTCGGAGCCGCCAGCGCCGCCCTCGTCGGCTGGCTTTACACCGTCTCCGCCGTGCCCGGCTTGTCCCGGCGGCGCGAGATCTGGGTCGCGGGTCTCATCGTGGCCTCCCTGTGGCTGGCCCGCTCCGTGGACGGCCTGACCGTGGACCGGACCCATCGTCTGATCGAGACGACCGTCGCCCACGCCATCAGGACCCAGGAGAACTGGGGGAACTTCCTCATCCAGGAGTCCTGGCCCGGCCTCGACCGGCGGGAGAAGCAGATCCTCGAGTTCTTCAAGGACTATCCGCCCCAGGACAGCGAATTCGCCCACGGACTGTGGAAAGAGACCCCGGTCGCGAAATCCAACTGGTACTCCTGCCTCGAAGTCCGCGACGCCGAAGGGACCACCGTGAGCCGCTTCTCGCTCAACGTCCCCCGGTTCCTGGGCGCCGCTCCCGACCTGCCCTTCTCGGAGAACTGGGCCATCGTCCGCTACGCGCAGACCTTCATCGGCAGGAACAGGGACTATCTCGTCGGCTACAAGGATTTCCTCGTGGACGGCGCGCCCCGCGGACGCGTCGTGCTGTACGTCTCCCTGGACCCGGAGATGCTGCCGTTCCTCTATTCGGCCAATCCCTATTTCGAGGTTCTCCGGACGGACTCTCTCCCGTCGCTCGGCCAGATCGATTTCGGCTTCGAGATCTTCGACCTCGAAGGGCGCGCCCTCTTCAATCCCCGCAAGCTGACCTCGGGACTCTCGGAATCGGGGCTCGACAGGCTCCGCGAGTCCCCGGCCCCGTTCTGGTCGGCATTCCGGGAGGGAGGCACGGCCTATGACGATTTTCTCTTCCGCTGGGGCGACCGCGGCTACAGCCTCTTCGCGCCGCGGCGGAGCCTGCGGACCCAAGCCGTCGACTTCCTGAGATACTTCTTCATCGGCCTCGTCGCGGTCCTGGCCGTCTGGCTGACCGCGTCCGTCGCGGCCGGCAAGGCCTCCCTGCGCAACCCCTTTTGGTCGTTCTCGAACCGCGTCTACGCCGCTTTTCTGGCCGTGGCGCTCGTCCCGCTGCTCATCTTCACGGTCTTCACCCGGAACCTCTTCGACAGCCTGTTCACGGAGCGCTTCGTCGAGGATGCGGCCGTTCACGCCAGTTACGCCCAGGGCCTGATGGAAGCCTTCCGGGTCATCCAGGGCGTGGAATACTCGCCCTATCTCGCCCCGCGGGAGGACCTGGCCCTCTGGATCAGCGAGACCCTGTCGAACGACGTCATGCTCTACCAGGACGCCGTGATCAGCGCCTCGAGCCGGCGCGAGTTCTTCGAGAGCGGGCTCCTGCCGGAGATCCTCGACGGCGAGGCCTACCAGGCCCTGGTCTACGACCGCCGGCCGTTCGTCATCCAGCGGACGCGCCTCGGGGATTATTCGTTCCAGACCCTGACCGTCCCCTACGAATCGCCGAGCACGACGTTCTTCGTCTCCCTGCCGTTCCCCTTCGAGAAGGAGCAGGTCGACGAGGCCACCCAGGAGACCGTCGAATTCCTGGCCGTGCTGTCGGCGTTCTTCGCCATCCTGGTCGTCCTCTTCTCGCGCGGCATCCGGAGCATGATCATCGTCCCCGTCCGCAAGCTCCTGGCCGGGACACGGGAGGTCGGTCTGGGCAACCTCGAAGTCGCCATCGAGCACCGCTCCAGCGACGAGATGATGACCCTCATCGACGGCTTCAACACGATGATCCGGAACCTCAAGGCCCACGAGCAGGAGCTGGCCGAGATGAGCAAGAAGGTGGCCTGGACCGAGATGGCCCGCAAGGTCGCCCACGAGATCAAGAACCCGCTGACGCCGATCCAGCTGTCGGCGGAGCACGTCCTCAAGGTCTACGAGGACAAGCGCGGCGACCTCGACAAGGCCCTCAAGGAGTCCATGTCCTACATCATCAGCGAGGTCGAGAACCTGCGCCGCATCGCCCAGGAGTTCATGGAAATCGCCCGCGACACCACACTCGACAAGGAACCGGTCGATCTGCGGAATCTCCTCGAGGAGGTCCTTCGGCCCTACCGCCGCCTGCTGTCCGAGCGCATCCGCTTCACCGTCGTGGCCGAGGGGTCGGATTTCCGGGCCCGCGGCGACGAGGCCAAGCTCAAGACGGCCTTTCGCAACGTCATCGCCAACGCCGTCGAGGCGATCGGCCAGCAGGGAGAGGTGGCGGTGACGATCGGCCGCCGGGGACCCTCGTACACGATCGCCGTGCGCGACAGCGGGCCCGGCATGAGCAAGGACACGGCCGCACGGATCTTCGAGCTCTATTTTTCGACCAAGGACTCCGGGACCGGGCTGGGCCTGCCCATCACCAAGAAGATCGTCGAAGAGCACGGCGGCACGATCCGCGTCGAGAGCGAGCCGGGCCGCGGCACGACGGTCACGATCGAGCTCCCGGCCGGCGAATGACGGATGGCATTTTGACCCGGATTCTGGCAGAATAGCCGGAGCGCCTCTCATCGAAAGGACGCCCGCGATGGCCAAGACGCTCGTCACCTACTTCACCCGGACGGGGAACACCCAGCTTGTGGCCGAAGCCATCTTCGGCGCCCTGCCGGGGGACAAGACGATCAAGCCGATAGCCGAGGCAGGCGACGTTGCCCCCTATCATCTCATCTTCGTGGGGTTCCCGGTGCAAACGCACAGCGTCCCCTATCCGGTCGAGGTCCTCCTCAAGTCGATCCCGGAGGGCAAGAAGGTGGCCCTCTTTTCCACGCATGGGTCGGTCACCGGAAGCCACTTGTCGCGGGAGGCCCTGGAGTACGCCTCGGTCCTGGTCGCCAAGGCCCATCTCGTGGGGACGTTCTCGTGCCGCGGCAAGGTGTCGATGAAGGCCCTGGAGATCCTGATGCAGTCGCCCGAGCACGAAGCCTGGGCCGACATGGCCGCTTCGGCGGCGACCCATCCCGACGAGAGCGAACTCGAGGACGCCCGCGCCTTCGCCCGATGGATCATGACTCTGAGCGCCCAGGGCCATTACCGCGGCCTTTAGCCTGGACTATTCATAAAAACGCCGGTTTTCCCGGTAAGACACGAAGACCCAAGACCGGCGTTTTTACCCTTCGGGCAAGCCGATCGGGCCGCATCTGCTTCGTTGCAAAGGGTTCGCAGTACTCCGAGTACAGCTTCACCCTTTGACGCCTCGCATCTGTGGCCGCCTCGGCTCGTGAATAATCCAGGCTAGCGCTCGGAGGCCCGGATCCTCGAGAACCCCGAAACGCCGACAAATTCGATCCGCTCCTCCCGCTCGATCTCGTCGAAAAGCAGGTTCAGCCCCAGCGTGTCGCTCGAGATGTGGCCGGCCAGGACGATATTGAGGTGGGCTTTCTTGGCGTTCTCGAGGGCCTCCTCGCTGATGTGCATGCTGACGATCGTGCTCACGCCCGAGGCGGCGTACGATTCGTAGATGGTCCTGGACCCCTCGGTCCCGCCCGTCATCTCGACCGAGATTCGGCCGCAGTGGGTGCTCTCGCTGCCGCTGACGATCTTCGGCCCGGCCATCCGGCGGACGGCCGCCCGGTACTCCGGGAGCGTCTTCAGGAGATCGATCAGGTCCTTGAGCCGGGCCGGCTTCGCGGTCCCGAAGAGCGCTTCGAGATAGGTGTTGACGCAGTTGTCCGCCGGCGTATGGAGGCACAACATCGGCAGGCCGAGCAGGCGGGCCGCGTCGACGGCCCGGGTGTGATTCGCGGGCAGGACGCGGCGCTCGATCTCGGCCATCCGCGCGTCCAGGAGCTGCTCGGCGACGGCGATATTGACCCCGTGAGCGGCCAGCATGTCCGACTGGACCCGCATGACCGCCGCGAGCTGGGCCATGGCGATGCCCTGGGGATGATGGGCGATGACGGCGTCGATCCCGGCGGCCCGGTCCCTGTTCAGGGTGTGGGCCAGGACGAGCTCCGAAGCGTCCAGATCGATGCCGAGCATGACGGTCTTCACCTCGGCGGCCGGATCGCCGGCGAGGAGTCGCGTGTCGGCGTAGGGATTGAACAGGCGGTCCGGCTCCCAGGCCTCGCGCTCGTCGTTGGTGAGCTTTTCCGACTTAGCCCGCTCGTCGTCGAGGATGCGGCGGACGGCCTCGGGGCCCCGGGGGTCCTTGGCGATGCCGGCGGCAACGGCCTTTTGGTAAAGGGTCTCGAGCTTCATCACGGTGTCCTTTCGTCAGGGGTCGGGCCGGCACCCGGGGGAAGGAGGGCGGCGACCCAGGAGGGCCCGAGCACGGAGCCGGCCACGGACCGGATCTCGGCCTCGAGCGAAGCGGCCCGGGCCCGGAGGGCCTTCGACTCGAAGACGGCCCGTTCGGTCTCCCCCCTCTCGATGAGGCGGCAGAGCCGGCAGGCCCCGAGGCGGGCCAGCCCGGCCCCCGAGACGAGGCCGGCCAGTCGCTCCTGGACCTGCCGGAAGTCCATGAGGCTGCTGGAATAGTAGCCCTGCTCGCGCGCGGTGTTGGCCCCGGCCTCGAGCACGAAGGACGCGGTTCCGGCCAGCAGGCCCAGACGGCAGGCGGTCTCCTCCGCGGGATCGAGCGGGGCGGCGGCGGCGCGCCAGACGAGCAAGTCGTGGCCGAGCCTCGGGTCGTGGCGGGCGGCTTCATCGAAGATCGAGACGCGCCCGCTCAACCGGCGGCCGCGGGTCTCCGCATCGGTGCCCCCGTCGTCGGGGCCGTCGAGGTCGCGCCAGACCGCGCCGGGAGACGGGGGGGCTTCGGCCGGACCGGCGGCGGCCATTTGGCGGAAATAGCCGGCGGCGTTCTGACGGAAGTCCGCTTCGGTCCCGGTCCTGAACTCATTCACGGCAGGCCGCCTCAACCGCCCCGGCGGATGACGCCGGCCGCTTCGAGCTCGTCCATTTTCGCCGCGGACAGGCCGAGGCCGGACAGGATCTCGGCCGTGTGCTGGCCGTGACCGGGGCAGGGGCCGGGCCGTTCACCCCGGTCCCGGAGCGGATGGCCGATCCGGATGACGGGCGGAGAGCCGGGAAGGGGCGCGATGACGAGGCCGCGGTGCCGGGCCTGGGCGCCGTCGAGCGCTTCTTCGAGCGTGGGCACGACCTCGCAGCAGAAATCGGTTCCTGCCAGGACGGCCTTCCAATCCTCCGCCGTGCGGCCGGCGAACAGGGCCTCGAACTCGGCGAAGTCCTCGGGCTTCTCGGAGAACTGCAGCGGGAGAAGATCCTCCCGGCCGACGGTCCGGCAAAAGGCGCAATAAAATTTCGATTCGAGGGCGGCCAGGCAGACGTCCCGGCCGTCGCGGGTGCGGTAGACGTTGTAGCACGGATGCTTGCCGGTGAGGGGCAGGCGCCCCCGGCCGCCGCGCTCGCCCGCAGAATATTCGGCGACGGGCATGACCATCCAGGACATGGCGCTGTCGAGCATGCCGACGTCGAGGGCCCGTCCCTCGCCGGTCCGCTCGGCCTCCCGCAGATAGGCCAGGATGCCGGCCGCGGCGTACATGGCCGAGCTCAGATCGGCGATCTGGACGGGCGGGATCGACGGGACGGCCTCGGGGCGGCCGCACAGGCCGAGGATCCCGGAGCGGGCGATGAAGTTGAGGTCGTGCCCGGCCCGGTCCCGGTCCGGACCGTCCTGACCGAAGCCGGAGATCGAGCAGTAGACGATCCGGGGATTGACGGCCTTGACCGCCGCGTAGCCGATGCCGAGCCGGTCGACCGTGCCGGGCCGGAAGCTCTCGACGATGATGCCGGCCGTGGCGGCAAGCTTCAGAAAGAGCTCCTTGCCGGCCGGCGCCTTGAGGTTGAGGCAGACGCTCTTCTTGCCCGGGTTGAGGGCCAGAAAATAGGCGCTCTGGCCGTCGATGAAGGGGGCCATGGCCCGGATGTAGTCGCCGCCCTCCAAGTCCTCGACCTTGACGACCTCGGCCCCGAGGTCGGCCAGGAGGAGCGTGCAGAAGGGCCCCGGCAGGAGACGCGAGAGGTCGAGGATGCGGACGCCTTCGAGCGGCTTGCCGTTCATGGTCGTCCCCTATTTAACAGAAAGCCGCAGCCCGGTCAATCGCCGGAAGAGGTGGGCGCCGACGCTTCGCTCAGTTGACATCGTTCCCCGGTCAGACAATAATATTTGGGCCATGGAGAAAACGCGGACATGAGGGTCAGGATCGCCGGCACCGGAAAATGCCTGCCGGGAAGCGATGTCCCCGGAAGGACCGTCACGAACGAGGAGGTCGTCCGCATCCTGCTGGCTCATGGAGCCATCAAGCCCGGGACCGACCGGCCGTGGGGGCCCGACGAGCTGACCCCGCAGAAGATCGTCGATCTCGTCGGGATCCGCGAACGCCGCTGGGTCGATGACACGGTCAACACCTCGGACCTGGCCTTCTTTTCCGCCAGCCAGGCCCTGGCCGACGCCGGCATCGGCTGGCAGGACATCGGCATCCTGGCCATCGGCAGCTCGACGCCCGAGGCCCTCTTCCCTTCGACGGCTTGCATGGTCCTCAACAAGGCCATCCAGGGCGAGATCGCGTCCGGGCGGCTGACGGAGAAAGACGCCAAGTCGGCGATGCGCATCCCGGCTTTCGACCTCCTGGCCGCCTGCACGAGCGGCCTCTATGCCGCCGATATCGTCCGCAAGCACCTCCTCTTCGGCGAGACGGAGTGCCGCTACGGTCTCGCCCTCGGCGCCGAGGTCCTCAGCCGGCTTCTCGATTTCGGCGACACCAACGCCGACCTCTGGGGCGACGGCTCGGCCGCCGTCGTCCTCGAAAGGACCGACGGTCCTTCGGGCATCATCTGCATGGAGACGGGCACCGACGCACTCAGCGTCGACGCCGCCTACAGCACCGGCCACGATACGCGCCATCACGACGCTTCCGCCCCCCACAATATCTCCATCAAGGGCCACGACATCCAGAAGTTCGTCCTGCGCATCATCCCCGAACTGATCGTCAGGACCATCGAAAAAGCCAACCGCACGCCGGGCCGGACCCGGGATTACCGGATCGAGGACGTCGACCTGTTCGTCTGCCATCAGGCCAACGCGCGGATCTTCGAGTTCCCGGCCAAGAAGCTCGGCATCCCGCTCGAGAAGTTCTATGTCAATGTCGACCGGCGCGGCAATTGCTCGTCGACCTCGGTCCTGCTGGCCCTGCGCGAGGCGGTCGAGGAAGGACGCCTGCGGAAGGGCGGCTTGGCGCTCCTGACGAGCTTCGGAGGCGGGCTGACCTGGGGCTCGATGCTGGTCGAATGGTAGCCTTCCTCCGCCTCATCCTCTTCGTTTTAGCCGCCTACGTCGCGTTCCTGTTCCTTCGCATCTATCTCGGCCTGAAGCGGCGCCGGCCGCAGACGCAGGAGAGGGCGCCCCGCGAGGTCCAGGGGGTGATGGTCAAGGACGACGTCTGCGGCACCTATATCCCCCGCGATGAAGCCCTGACGGAGGTCCGCGGCGGCGAGGAGCATTTCTTCTGTTCCGAGGAATGCCGCCGCAAGTTCAAGTCCCGCTGACCGCGGCGGCCGGGCTATGCCGGGAAAAAGGCGATCCGGAAATCCGGGAATTCCCCCGTGGGCGGCTCGCGCCGGACATCGAATCCTTCGATCCGGGCCAGGTTCGGGCCCTCCCGGAGACGCTCGAGGAAAGTCGCGATATGCTCGGCCGATCCTTCGGCCAGGATCTCCACCCGGCCGTCCTCAAGGTTCCGGACCCACCCGGTGACAGAGAGACGCGCGGCGTATTTTTCCGCGAAGAAGCGATACGCCACGCCCTGGACCCGGCCGGCGACGAAGACGCGCACCCTGATCAGCTCTTCTCCCATATCCCGCTGTGTCACGCCCTCCCGCTTTGCTAATACCCCAGAGGCGGAAACAAAGTCAACAGCCGTGACGGCGGCGATCCGTGGTAAAATCCGGATATCCGCCGCGGACGGGAAATCATGACGAACGATCTGATCTCCATCGCCGGGTGGGACCCCTCGGCCGGCGCGGGCGTCCTTCTCGACCTCAGGGTCTTCGAAAGGCTCGGCCGGAGGGGCTTCGGCGTTCTCGCCGCCGTGACGGCGCAGAGCGCCGAGCGGGTGGGCGGCGTTTTCCCCGTGCCGGCCCGGGCCGTGGCCGCCCAGTTCGAATCGTTGGCGGCAGGGATCGACGTCGGCGGCATCAAGATCGGCATGCTGGCGACCGCCGCGAACCTCAAGGTCGCGGCCCGGATCCTCGAAAGCCGCCCCGGCCTGCCGCGGGTCATCGACCCCGTTCTCCGATCGAGCTCGGGCGCCCTGCTTCTCGAAAAGAAGGCCTGGCCCCGCTTCCTCGAAACGGTCGAAGGCAAGGCCAGCCTGATCACGCCGAACCTCGCCGAGGCTTCGGCCCTCACGGGACGCCCCGTCCGGAACGTCGCCGAGATGCGGACGGCCGCGGAAAAGATCCACTTGCGGAGCGCCATCCCCTGCCTCGTCAAAGGCGGGCATCTCGAAGGCGGCCAGGCCGTGGATATCCTCTTCGACGGAAGCTCCGTCTCGGCGTTCGCCCATCCGAAGCTCGCCCGGAACGTCCACGGGACGGGCTGTTATCTGTCCTCGGCGATCCTCTGCTATCTGGCCGAAGGACGGCCGCTCAAGGAGGCTTGCGGGCTGGGCATCTTCCGGGTGGGCCGGGCCATCCGCGCGGCCATGCCCGGCGGCAAAGGGGTATGGGTCTTCGATTTCAGTCGAGAACGGGGCCGGGTGTCTCTGCCGCCCCGGGGATCTGACTGAAGATCCGGTCCGCCCGGTCGAGGACGGGCTTGGGGAAAGCGACCCCCTGACGGGCCGCGGCCGCGGAGTTGATGTAGAGCTTGACCTTCTCCATGGATTCGATCGGGAGCGCGACAGGGCTCTCCCCGTTCTTGACCCGGACGGCCAGCCGGCCCGTCTTGAGGCCCATGTCGTAGAAATCGAAGCCCAGCGCGGCGCAGGCGCCGAATTCGACGGACCGGAGAAAGCTCGAGAACAGGGGCGTCGCGGTCTCTTCGGCGGCCCGGCCGATGACGTCGAACGAGCTGTTGAGAGTGTTGTCGGACATCGGGAACAGCACGTCGATCTTTTCGTTGAGGAGGCGCTGGAGAGACCGGGGGATCTCGGTCGGTCCGGTCACGGGCACGACGACGAGCTCGAACCCGAGATCGGTCGCGGCCGCGCGGGCCTGGTCGAGGTAGTATTCCGAGTTGATCTCGGAGGATGTCCAGAGCGTCCCGACCCGGCGGGCCCGCGGCAGGACTTCCCGGATCAGGCCCATCGTCTGCCGGATGGGCCCCGTGGAGACGACGCCGGTGACGTTCGCGAGATGGTTCGCGGCCGACTGGCCCGCCCCCACGAGATAGGGAACGGCCACGGCGCCGAAGACGATGGGCACTTTCCGCGAGGTCAGGATGGCCGCCTGGAGGGCCTGGGTCGACAGGGGGATGATCATGTCCACCCGGCCGGCGAGCTCGCGGGCGATCGACTGGACTTCGGCGATGTCGTTGTTGGCGATGCGGATGCTGACGACGATCTCGCGTCCGTCGCGAAGCCCGGCCTCTTCGAAGGCCTGGAGGATGCCGCGGCGGACCTCGTTGGCAGTGGGGGAATCCACCGACTGGAAGATGCCGATGACGTAGGGACCCGGGACCCGCGACGCGGCCGGAGGCTCTTCCTGCCTGCGGCAGGCCGGACAGGCGAAGCCGACGATCGCCGCGAGGATCAACAGGGTCTTGGATCTCATGGCCGGCATCCTCATCTTAGACCAACCGCCCCGCCCGGGGCAAGGGCCGGGCTTCGGAGCTCAGGGGCGCAGGCCTGTGATCTCCAGGAAGCGATCGACGGCGATGTTGCCGCCGCTGACGATGGCGGCCACGGTCCGGCCCGCGCGGCCGGACGGCGCCCGGAGCAAGGCGGCCAGGGGCAGGGCCCCGGCGCCCTCGATCATCCGGCCGTGCCGTTCGAAGACCAGGGCCATGGCCCGCGCGATCGAGGCCTCGGGCACGATCTCGATCGAATCGACGAGGTCCCGGCAGAGCGGGAACGTGATCGAACCGGGCTCGATCGCGCCGGCGACCGCGTCGGCGATCGTCGGCCGTTCGTCGATCTCGACGAGCCGGCCCGCGGCCAGGGACGCGGCCATGAAGGCCGAGGTCTCGGGCTCGACGCCGATCGTCCGCGCGCCGGGCCGGACGGTCTTGAGGAAGGCCGAGATCCCAGCGATGAGTCCGCCGCCGCCGACCGGAACGAGGACGTCGTCGAACCTGTCCAGCCCGGCCGCGAGCTCGAGCCCGACCGTGCCGGCGCCGAAGACGATGTCCCAGTCGTTGTAGGGGGAGACGAAGACCCGGCCCGTCCGGGCGGCGAATTCGCGGGCGATCGCCTCGGCCCTATCGCAGCTCGCGCCGCGGACCTCGACGTCGATGCCCAGGTCCTCGATCCTCTTCTTCTTGATGGCGGCGACGGTCTCGGGGAGAAAGAGCTTGAGCCCGATCCCTTCGAGCCGCGAGGCGTGGCTGATGGCCAGCCCGTGGTTCCCGGTCGAAGCCGAGACCACGCCCTTGGCCCGGTCCTCGGGGGAGAGCGACCGCAGCTTGTTGAGCGCTCCCCTCAGCTTGAACGACCCGGTCGTCTGATCGCACTCCCACTTGACATAGACCTTCGCCCCGGTCTCCCGGCTCAGCGGCTCGGAGTACTCGACCGGTGTCCTCTTGATATCCCCTCTGATCCGCTCGTATGCTTCTTTGATCCTTACGGTGCAATCGACCGGGGTCTCGTTCATTCTTGCCTCTGTGAGATAGATTATCACGGCCCGCAAAAAACAGAAACGTCCCTATTTTCAGTAAACAATGATGGCGGTAGGGAATCCACTCCGCGCAGGGAGTTCCGGGAGTAGGCCGGACAAGAGCGGCGAGGAGGACAGTCGAACCCGACATTGGAAAAGTTTAGCCGGGCAGCGTGGCGGACAAGGGCAGTTTCAGTGGAAACCGCCAAAACGTGTTTGAGCGAGGCGTAGCGCACGCCGAGCGAGTTGTTTTGGCGCCGAGTCCGGCGCACTGACCGGCGTCTTCAAACTTTTCCAGGAGGGAGAGGCTGACCGCCGAGCCGCTCAGCGGCCGAACCGAAAGAATGCCCCGGGGGAAAAAGAGCTGATTCCGCGACGCGACAACTGAAGAGACTCCCGAATTGTGAATTCCCCGGGTCAAAGGTACAATAGGGGCTCATGGCCAAGTATTACGTCGGCACCGCCGGCTGGAGCTACGAGGACTGGGAAGGCATCGTCTATCCGGTCTCAAAGGGCCGCGGCTTCCATCCCCTCACCTTTCTCGCCGACTTCATCAACATCGTCGAGGTCAACAGCACCTTCTACCGGCCCGCGCCGCCGGCCATGGTCCGGTCCTGGCTGAAGAGGATCGAGGACCGCCCGGATTTCCTGCTGTCCCTCAAGCTCTACCAGGCTTTCACCCACGCCCGGGAGGGATTCACACCAAAGGATGTCGACGACGTCAGGCAGGCGGCCGACCTTGTCCGCCTCCAGGGCCGGCTGGCGGCCCTCCTCGTCCAGTTCCCCTGGTCCTTCCGGAATTCCCCCGAGAACTCCGAGTACCTGCGTCGGCTCTGCAAGCTCTTCGCCGGCTATCCCCTGGCCATCGAGGTTCGCCACGCGAGCTGGGACACGCCCGGCACCTACGAGCTCCTCCGCGAGAACGGGGCCGCCTTCTGCAACATCGACCAGCCGCTCTTCGACGCCTCCATCAAGCCGTCCGCCGTCAGCACGACGCCCGACTTCGCCTATGTCCGGCTTCACGGCCGCAACTCCCAGAACTGGTTCCGCGAGAGCGCCGGGCGCGACGACCGCTACGATTATCTCTACGCCCGGGACGAGCTCGAAGGCTGGATCACGCGCATCAAGGAGCTGGGGACCCATAGCGGCAAGATCTACGTCATCACGAACAACCACTACCGGGGACAGGCCATGGCCAACGCCCTCCAGATCCGGAACATGATCACGGGCGAGAAGGTGGAAGTCCCCGACCTTCTGCTCGAAAAATACCCCGTCCTGGGGGAGATCGTCCGGGCCATCCAGGCCGGCCAGATGGACCTTTTCGACAAGACCGGCCGGGGCGGGAAGGACGACGAGGGAGGACCGAAATGAACTGGTGGGAAACGGATTTCGTCAAAGTCCGCGGCAACCGGCTCCAGATCGCGGGGCGCGAAGCGGCCGAGCTGGCCGAGATCTACGGGACGCCGCTTTACGTCTACGGCAAGGAGCGCATCCTCGAGCTCTATGCGCGACTCGATGACGCCTTCTCCCGGCACTCGACGCTCCCCGCCCGGATCTGCTATGCCATGAAGGCCAACCCCCACCGGGGCATCCTGCGGCTGCTCCGGAAGCGGGGCGCCTGGATCGACGCCGTGTCCCCTTGCGAGGTCGAAACCGCTCTCAAGGCCGGCTTCCCCGCCGAACGCATCCTGTTCACCGGGACGAGCGTCAGCCGGGCCGACCTGCGCTCGGTCTTCGCCGTCGACGGGCTGACGGTCAACATCGACGCCGCCGAACAGCTCGACCTCATGAGCGAAGTCAAGCGCGAGTTCCCGAGACGAACGATCCGGGTGTCCGTGCGCTGGAACCCGGGCATCGGGCGGGGCTTCAACTCCCGAGTCATCACGGCGGGCAAGAGGTCCTCCGACGGGACGCCGATCAAGTTCGGGGTCGAGGCGAAAAAGGTCATCGACGTTTTTAGCCGGGCCCGCAAGCTGGGCTTCCGCCCGGTCGGCATCCACCAGCACCTCGGCTCGGGCTGGGTCCGCGAGGACTTTGGCATGGTCAAGACCGCCGTCGACCGCATGGTCCGCAAGGCCCGGGAAGTCGAGAAAGCCGGATTCCCGCTCGAGTTCATCGATTTCGGCGGCGGCTTCGGGCCGCGCTATCTCAGGAGCCGGGGCGTCTTTCCGGTCGAGGACTACATCGCCTATCTCTCCAGCGCCGTCGCCAAGGCCGGGCTCTCCGCCAAGGCGCTGGCCATCGAGCCGGGGAAATTCCTGGTCGGCGACGCCGGGGTGCTGCTCCTCGGCGTCGAATACGTCAAGGAAAGCTACGGCAATATCTTCGCCTGCGTCGACGGCGGCACGTTCAACACCGTGCCCCGGCCGGCGATCTATCTCTCGGCCCATCACGAGATCGTCAACGCCAGCCATATCGACGGACAGAGCCAGGCCCGGATCACCGTAGCCGGGAACCTGTGCGAGACGGGCGACGTCTTCGGGAGGGAGCGGTCCATGCCCCTGCCCGGGAGCGGGGACATCCTGGCGGTCCTCTGCGCCGGGGCCTACTGCCGGAGCATGGCCTCGAACTTCAACATGCGCGAGATCCCGCGCGAGATCCTTATTTGACGAGGGCCGCCACGGCCGTGGCGGCGTCGGGGTGCCTGAAGTCGAAACCTGCCGCGGCGAGCCGGCGGGGAAAGACCCGCTGACTGACGAGGAGCGTTTCGCCGGCCTTCTCCCCGAATAGGAGCTTGAGGAGGAACGCCGGCACGGGGAGCCAACAGGGCCTTCGAAGGCTCTCCCCCACGGTGCGGCAGAGCTCTCTCTCCCGAAGCGGCTGAGGCGCCGCAAGGTTGAAGACCCCTCCGAGATCAACGTGCTCGATGAGGAAACGAACGGCCCCGACCTCGTCCTCGAGGGCGATCCAGGAGAACCATTGCCGGCCGTTGCCGAGCGGACCGCCTGCGAAAAAGCGGAAGGGCCGGACGAGGCTTGGCCAGACGCCGCCCGCGCGTCCCAGGACGAGTCCGGACCGGATGACGACGCGGCGGACCCCGAGGTCCTCGACCTGCCGCGTCGAGGCTTCCCACTCGCGGACGACCCCGGCGAGAAAACCCTTTCCGGCGGCTGCGCTCTCGTCGACCTCGGCCTCGCCGGCGTTCCCGTAGAAGCCGACCGCCGAGGCCTGGACGAAAACGAGGGGTTTCGTCCGGGCCTGACGAACCGCTTCGACGAGGGCGGCCCCCGGCGCCGTCCGGCTCTCGAGGATCCGACGTTTTTTGGCCCGGGTCCAGCGGCCGCGGGCAAGGCTGTCGCCGGTCAGATTGATGACGGCCAGGGCCCCCTCCGCGTGGTGCGCCCAACCGGCGGTCGTCCGTCCGTCCCATTCTGCGACCAGGACACCATCGGGGAACCGGCCGGCGCTCGCGACCGCGTTCCGGGTCAAGGCGACGACCTGACAGCCGTTTTTCGCAAGTTCCCGGACGAGGGCCTGGCCGATGAAGCCCGAGGCGCCCGCGACGAGGACGCGATCCACCGTCATGGCCGGGTCATTTCCTGAGGAAGGCGAGGATCTCTTCGAAGTCCGGAAGCTGGGAGAGATCATACTCTCTGATGAGCGCCAGTCGTCCGCTTTCGTCGACGACGAGGTTGGCCCGGTTGGAAAAGCCGTCCTCTTCGCGGAAGAGGCCCATGGCGTGGGCCACGGCGCCATGAGGCCAGAAATCGCAGAGGAGACGCGTCTCCTTGATCCCCAGCTCCTTGGCCCAGGCGTGCTTGCAGGGGAACGAATCGACGCTGATCCCGGCGGCGACCGTGCGCAGCGAATCGAACAGGGCCTTGCGGGCTTCGAGCGCCTTCATCTGTTCGGAACAGACCGGCGTCCAGGCCAGCGGGTGGAACGACAAAAGGACCCGCATCCCCGCGAAATCCGAAAGCTTGAAATCCCGGTTGTGCTGGTCCTTCAGCGTGAAGTCCGGCGCGATGTCCCCTTCCCAGACAGTCTTCGTGTTGCCCATCTTGTCTCCTCCCCACCAAAGCGCCGGGACGGCCCGGCCACCCGGCTCATTATGGCACAAGGCCGGCCACCGTGACAAGAACGGACAAAAGGCATTCCTGGCTGCTCGCGCGGCCCGGAAGTCTCTTGTATAATGCCTGCGACAAAGGAGACGAACATGCGAACGCGAGGCCCTTTCACCGCCGTCCTGATCCTGCTGGCCGCAGGCGCCCTCGTCACGGGACAGGATCTTCCGGCCCCGGACGCCGCGAAACCGCCCGAGCCTCTCTTCATCCGCTTATCCGTCTATCCGACCGCGAGCCTCTCGCGCTACGACTACAGCAACGACATCGATCTCTACGAGATCCGGGTCTATGTCGAGATCCGCCGGGGCTCGCAGGAAGGGCCCGCGGTCTCCGATGCGGTCATCACCTCGTTCGGCGAGAAATTGGATTTCTTCGAGGACCACTTCGAGAAGAGGATCCCCGTCGACAAGGGCCGGCTCCCCGCCGAGGTCGACGTGGTTATCGCGGTCAAGGGCCGGGCCGCGGTCAAAGAACGGTTCCCCCTGCCCGCCTGGCTCGCCTTCACCGCCCCGAGACCCGCCATCGTCGATCCCGGCGAGGATCTGGCCCTGGCCTGGCAGTACAGCCGCTTCCACGCCCCCGTCGACGTCCACGCCTACGATTTCCGGACCGGAAAGGAATTCTTCCAGCGGGACCACGAGGAGGAGACATCGACCGTCATCCCGGCTTCGGGCCTCCCCCGCTCGACCATCATCCGCATCTACGTCATCCAATCGTGGCTCTACAAGCGCTTTCTGAGCGGCCCGGGCTACGCCCGAGGCTCCGAGGTGAACGTCATCCCCTGGTCGCAGGTCTTTATGAGGACGAAATGAGAAGCTTCCCGACGGCTCTTCTAGTGATCGTTTCCGGCCTGTTCGCTCCTCTCGCCGCCGCGGCCGGCGGAGGCGGTCCCCAGGTCGTGCCCAAGGACGAGCTCCGGAGCGTCGCCCCGAACGTCTACCTCGATTGCGACCGCCGGACCTGCGACTTCGCGTACATCAAGACGGAGATCACGTTCGTCAACTACGTCCTCGACCGCCAGAGCGCCGACCTCCAGATCATCGTGACCCGCCAGCAGACCGGGAGCGGCGGCAATGAATACACGCTCTCGTACGTGGGCCTGAAAAAGCATCAAGGCCAGAACGCGACGCTCAGATATTACTCGAACCCGACGGACACGGAGGAGCAGTTCCGCCGCGGCTTCGTCAATATCCTCAAGCAAGGCCTCATTCCCTACGTCTACGACACCCCCCTGGCGGAGTTCATCTCCATCAGCTACGCCCAAAAGAAGGACTTTCGCCCCACCCCCGCGTCCGACCCCTGGCACTATTGGGTTTTCGGGCTGTCGGCCCGGGGGAACGGCGAATTCGAGGACCAGGTGGAGGGGTACAGCTACCAGATCAACGCCTCCGCGAACCGGACGACGGAAGCCATGAAGTTCCGGTTCTATGCGGGCCTCAATTTCAACCACCGCCGCTATGAGATCCCCGGCGAGGCGCCGATCCTCAGCGACACCAAACGGAAGAGCCTTTCGAACTCCGCCTTCAAGAGCATCGACGGCCACTGGTCCTGGGGAGGAGGCTGGAGCCTCTATTCGTCGACCTACGACAACGCCCGGCTCTACGCCTCGGCCGGACCGAGCGTCGAGTACAACGTCTTCCCCTATGCCGAGGCGACCCGGCGGGAGCTGCGCATTCAGTACCGGCTGGCCTTCAGCCTGCGGGACTACTACGAGCTCACCGTCTTCGGCAAGAGCAAGGAGAACCTTTTCAGCCAGACCCTCCAGGCGGTCCTGGAAGTCAAGGAGGCTTGGGGCTCCGTCGGCGCCTCCGTCCAGGGCTCCACGTTCATCCCCGATCTGAAGTATAACAACGTGCGGGCCGACCTCGGCGTCTACATCAACCTGTTCAAGGGTTTTTCCTTCAACGTCGGCGGCCAGTTCAGCCGCATCCGGGACCAGCTGTCCCTGCCCGGCCGGGATTTCACGCCCGAGGAGATCCTGCTCGAGCTCAAGCGCTTGGCCACGGGCTATTACCTTCGCTTCGAGCTCGGTCTCAACTACCGCTTCGGTTCGATCTACAGCAACGTCGTCAACCCGCGATTCGGGAACGTTTGAATCAGCCGAAGACGATATAGAGGCCGGCCATCGCCAGGAACAGGACCAGGGACACGAGCCGGTAGTCCAGGACCCCCGGTCCCCAAGCCCCCTTGAGCGCGTCGATGGGGTGCGCCCAGACGAGCTTCTCGCTTTCGGCCGTGTGGACGTGCGGGCGAAGGAGGGAGACGGTCACCATCACCGCCGAGCAGATGAGGAAGAGATAGAAGGTGGCCATCATCGAGGGGACCGTCCAGCCCGTCGCCGCCTTGAACCAGTCGAGGAAAAAGACGACCAAGCCGAGCGCCGAGCCGGCCACGAGGGTCGCTTGGGCCGCGGCCGCGGAGGCCTTCTTCCAGAGGACGCCCCAGATGAAGACCGTGGTGATCGGCGGCGCGATGTAGCAGATGACCGCCGTGATCCCCTGGAACAGGCTCTGGAAGTGGCTGATCAGCGGCGACCAGAGGATGGCCACGACCATCCCGGCGAACGTGACCAGACGGCCGACACGGGTCAATCGCTTCTCGGAAGCCTGGGGGCGCCACCTTTTATAGATATCGAGCGTGAACAGCGTGGCGATGGAGTTGAGAGCTCCCGAGACCGTGCTCATCAGCGCCGCGAGCAGGGCCGCGGCGACGATGCCCTTGATCCCGGCGGGCAGGATGTTGTTGACGAGGAGCGAATAGACGTCGGCCGAGCTCTCCGGGGGCGGGAGCGCGCCTTGCCGGACGAGGCCGTAGGCGATGAGCCCGGGCAGCACGAACAGGAAGACGGGCAGGATCTTGATGAACCCGGCGAACAGCGGCCCCAGCCGGGCGTTCCGCTCGTCCTTGGCCCCGAGGACCCGCTGGACGATGGTCTGGTCGGCGCACCAATACCAGAGGCCGATGATCGGGTAGCCCAGGAAGACCGCATACCAGGGCAGGCTCGGCGTTTCCGCGGCGGTCCGCAAGACGGTCAGCTTGACGGGTTCGACCGCGGCCACAAGCCCCCCCCAGCCGCCGATCCGGGCCAGCCCGAAGCCGAGGACGCAGGCCGCGCCCAGGATCAGGACAACGGTCTGCACCGATTCCGTGACGACCACGGCCAGGAGGCCCCCGACGATGGTGTACAGTCCTGTGAGGAGGGCCGTGACCAGGATGCTGGTGTTGATGTCGATCCCGAACAGGCCCCGCAGGACGACCGCTCCCGTGTAAAGGGAGAATCCGATGTGGATGAAGATGGCCGAGATGATGGACAGGACCGCCAGCCAATCGCGGCTGGCCCGTGAATAGCGCTTCTCCAGGAAATCCGGCAGTGTGGCCACGCGCGCCCGGATGTAGAACGGCGCGAAGAAGAGGGCCAGGACGATGAGGAGAAAGGCGGCCATCCATTCGAAGTTCCCGTAGGCCAGCCCGTTGACGTAGCCCTCCTGGGCCAGGCTGACCAAGTGGAGGGTCGAGATGTTGGTCGAGAAAAGGGCCAGGCCGATGACCGGCCAGCGCAGGGACCCGCCGGCCAGGAAGTACTGGGCGCTCGAGGCCTGTTTCGTCCGTCGCCGCCGCCAAGCCCAGAGCCCCAGGCCGACGATGCCCGCGAGATAGACGCCGATGAGGGCCACGTCCAGCCAGGACATGGACAGACGCGCACCCCCGGTCATGGCTGTGCTCAATCCAGATGGAAGACTTCGTCCATCCGGCTCCAGAACTCCTTGTCGCGGCGCGTCGCGACCGGCGACTGGCAGGGGTCGGTCTCCTTCCACCAGCGCTGGGTCTCCGGGTCGGCGGCCATCCGGGCCATGTCCGCGTCGAAATCGTCGCCCGTGTATTCGAAATAGGAGAACAGCAGGTACTGGCCTTTTTCGACCTCGCGGAGATAGATCGAGTAGTTGCGGATGTGGCATTCCTTGAGCTTGGCCAGGACGCCCGGCCAGGCGGCGGCATGGAGCTGCTTGTAGTATTCGATCTTGTCAGGCTTCAGGCCGATGACCATGCCGAAACGTTGGACGCGCCCGGCGGCATTTCCGGACGTCGGGGGGGCCATGACGGCCGCGGCCGTTGCGGCGAGCAGGATAACGACCGGGAGGACTGTCTTGAGCCTCATTTCGAAGCTCCTTGCTCGGCGCCGGCCGCCGGAGCGGCAGCCGTGATCTTGACGGCCACAGGCGCTTCGAGCCCCCAGGTCAGCCGCTGAATGTCGCTCGTCTCCTCTTGGCCGCCCGGGGCCGGTTTGGCCTTGATCAGGCGGATCGTTTGCTTGCGGGTCACCGTGATCTTCAAGCCCGCCGGCGTTTGCTCCCAGGGCAACTCCCCTTCCTGGCTAAGGAGGGTCACTTTGGTCCCGGGGGTCGCGGAGACGGACTTGAGAAGAAGGGTCTTGGCATTGTCCTGGAGGACGGCCAGGGCATAGACCGTCCCCTCGGCCCGCTTTTGCGTGAACCAGACGTCGCCTTCGTTGGTGACGCTCCAGGGGCGAACGCCCTTGACGGACTCGCCGTAGAGCATCATCCACAGGCCGAGGTCGCGGAGAAGATCTTCGTCGGCCGGGGCGATCCGGCCGTCAGGGCGGGGCCCGATGTTGAGGAGCAGGTTGCCGCCGCGGGCCCGGATGTGGACGAGGTTCTCGATGATCTCAGACGACGGCCGCACGACGGCCCCGGGGAGATACGACCACTGATAGCTCGTCGTCAGACAACTCTCCCAAGCCTGGTCGGAGGCCTTGCCGGGGATCTCCTGCTCCGGGGTCGGGATCTCGCCGCGGCTGATGAAGACGTCCTGGCGCACGCGCCAGGCGTGCTTCTTGAGGGGCTCGCACTTGCCGTCGAACCAGAGCATGAAGACGTCGCCGTAGCGCGTCAGCAGCTCTTCGATGTGCCCGCGCTCGTAATCGAGGAAGCTCTTCTGCTTCGGGCCGAACAAGGCGGCGCTCTCAAAGCCGGGCTCGTAGATATGGCCGGTGCGCTGGCCCGTCTCCCATTGATAGCGGAAATCGCCGGGGGAATAATAGAACCCGACGAGAACGCCCTCCTTGCGGAAGGCGGCGGCGATCATGGCCGCGATGTCCTTGCCGTAGGGCGTGCGGGTGATCTTGAAATCACTGTAGTCGGTATCGAACATGCAGAAGCCGTCGTGGTGCTTGGCCGTGAAGACGACGTACTCCATGCCGGCGAGCTTGGCCAGGCGAGCCCAGACAGCGGGGTCAAACTCCGTCGGGTTGAAGGTCTGGGCCAGGGCGTAGTATTTCCGGATGTAGTCGTCGGAGGCGTGGAACAGGGGCCAGGAGATCTCGGTGCCGACCTGGCTGTTCGGCCCCCAATGGATGAAGAGGCCAAGGCCGGCGTCCCGGAAGATCTCGGTCTTGGCCGGGTCGTTCGAAAGACGGACCGCGTCTTCCGCAAGAAGCGGGACCGGCGGCCTGACCGTCGCAGCCGGCGCGGGCGCGGGCGCCTTTCCGGAACATGCGATCGAAGCGGCGACGGCCGCCATCATCATCACGGCGAGGGCAGATTTAGGGGCGCGAGGGGACATCGCGAGCGTCATGGGGGCCTCCTTCGTCCCTTCCTTTTAATGGAACGGGTACGAAAAAGCAAATCGCGGCGGGCGGCGGCGGGCGCCGCGTTGACCCGCTGTCACGAGCGGCCTATAATCCGGGCGTGACCTCCAAAGACCGCATGCTTTGCGCCCTGGCCAGGGGGAAACCCGACCGGCTGCCGGCGACCGTCCACCAGTGGCAGAAATACCATCTCGACACTTTCCTCGGCGGCGTGGGCGACCTCGAGGCTTTCCGGAAATTCGGGCTCGACGCGTCGATCCAGTATTTCCAGGACATGGGCCAGTTCTGGCTCACGGACGCCGATTTCACGAAGTTCTCGACCCCCGAGTGGCGGGACAAAGCGGAGGTCCTGAGCGCCGACCCCGATCACCGGCTTTCCAAGCACACGATCGCGACGCCGGGCGGGACCCTCACCTACCGGATCGAGGGCAACCGGATGACGACATGGGTCTCGGAATACCTGATCAAGCACGACGACGACATCCGGCTCATCGAGAAATACATGCCCGTGCCGCGGCTCGACCCCGCTCCGGTCGGCCGGGCTTACGACGCCGTCGGCGATGACGGCATCCTGCGCGGTTTCGTCTGGGGCGACCAAGCCGGCTGCTGGCAGCACGCGGCCTGCCTCATCGATGTCCAGGGCCTCATCCTCCGCACCTTCGACGATCCCGGCTGGGTCCACGAGCTGCTGAGGATCCTCCTCGAAAAGAAGCTGCGCTTCATCGAGTCCATGAAGGGGGCCCGCTTCGACCTCATCGAAACGGGCGGCGGGGCGGCCTCGTCGACGCTCATCTCCCCCGCCCTCCACGCCGAATACTGCCTGCCGTACGACCGGAAGATGCACGACGCCTTGCACGCCCTCGGGTTCAAGATCGTCTACCACACCTGCGGCGGGACGCGGGGCATCGAGGAGCACATCGTGGCCAACGGCTGCGACGTCTCGGAGACCCTGGCCCCGCCGTCGATCGGCGGCAACCAGGAGCCGTGGGAGTTCAAGGCCAAGATCGGCGGGCGGCTGGCCCTCATCGGCGGGCTCGATCAGTTCAACGTCCTGACGGAGGGCTCGCCGGAGACGATCCGGGCCAAGGTCCGGGAGCTTTTCGAGAGGGTCGGCGGCGACGGCGGCTACATTCTGTCCTGCTGCGACCACTTCTTCGAGACGCCGCCGGAAAACATCAGGATCTACGCCGACGCGGCGCACGCCTGCGTCTACTGACGCGTCATCATTCCGGCTTCAGGAAGTCCCCGTCGATGATCAGCAGCGTCGCTCCGTGCTCCGTGCGGGAGCGGTGCGAGCTCGCGCCATCGGAGACGACATAGGTCATCCCCTTGGTCATGACGGTCCTTTCCCCATTTTCCTGCTCGTTGACGAACTCCCCTTCGAGGCAATGGACGACATGACCCAGCTGGCACCAATGGTCGGCCAGGTAGCCCCTGGAATATTCGACGATCCGGACCCTCAGCCCGGCAAATTGCTGCGTCCGCCAGAACGACGTCCCCGTCTCGCCCTTGTGTTCCGTTCTCGGCACCAGGCCCCAGTCGATGGCATGGAATGGAATGTTCGCGTCCATCACCGGTCCTCCCTCCAGCTCCAGTCGTCGTCCTTGTCCATGACCAGCTGCGTGATCGCGTAGGTCGACCTTCCGCCGTCGTCCTTCTGGTTCGAGCCGAGACTGTAGACGATGAACCCCTCCCCTTCGCGGCGGAAGACAAGGGGCTTGCCCGTGAAGGGATCGATGGGGATTTCGGCCAGGATCCCGGGCACGAGCTCCTCCAGGCTCTCAGGGTATCGACCGTTCCGGCTCTTGTAAAGCCGGCAAGCCAGCCCGGCCCGGGAGGTGAGCATGATCGCCTCGAGCATAGCCTCTTTCATGAAGGCCGCTTCGGAATTACTGATCATCATCTTGGACAGGAATGCATACCAAGGCCGCTGCTGGATCTGCCGGTCGCGGGCCCTCAGGACATCGCGGCTCTGATAATACGGCACCTTGGCCTGGGCCTCGAGAAGTTCGAAGCTGGGCAGCGCTTGGCGCATATCCCTCTTAATGAGGGGCCGGACGATCCAGGCGCCGACGTTCCTCCACCATCTCGGGCCCTCAAAAATGGAACCGAAATCCTCGAAGCTTCCCTTGAGACTATAGCCCCCGACCTCGACGTACATGACCCTCTCGCCCCGGAAGGCGGCCGCCAGCCGCTCCCGCCACGGGCCGGGGTCCTGAGCGCTCATCAGACGAACAAGGTCTTTGTCCTCCAGGGCCTTCCCGCGGCAAACCTCCCCGAGGAACTGAGAGAGGATGCGGGTCTCGGCCATTGAAACAAGGAACGCGATCAAGGTCCCTTCCCGGGCCATGAGGGGCGAGAACTTCAGGCCGGTAACGAGCCTGGTGATCGCGCCGTTGATATCGCCGTCCTCGGCGCTGAAGAGTGCCGAGAAATACAGGAGCTCCGTCGTCTGGATCATTTGGACCGCGTCCGGCAACAGGCTCTCTACGAGGGACTGCGAAGGATCCCGATAGAGAAAGCAGGGCTTGTCCCCCATCTCGGCGATAAGCTCGAGGGGCTTTTCGTTCTTGAGGATCTCGTCCTTTAGCGCGGCTCTGACGTTTGGGGCCAATGGCTTGCCCGCGGCGAAATCGTTCCAGGCCCCAGCGATGAGCCCGCGGACCGCTTTGTCCCGGGGGGTCAAACGGCCGGAAATACGGGCTTGCCGGCCCGGGATCGTCACGGTATTTTCAAAGGCTCGCCAAAGACGCGCGCCGTTATCCTCATCGGGACAGGGAGGGATCAGATCCTGAGCGGTCAGAGGGATCCCTTTGGCCTTGAGCTCGGCCAGGGCCCGGGCGACGGCCCGGCCCTCGGTGAAGTTGAGGACGGCGCGGACGACGAGGACGACCGCCACGACGGCCAGGAGAACGATGCCGATCCTAGTCAGGATCTTCCGAAGTTTCATCGCTCGACCATCCCTTCAGCCTCTTGCGGGCTTCAATGGCATTGCGGACCGTGTTTTCGGATCCCGCCGACTCCGCGGCCGCGCGCAACCGGGCCAAGCTTCCGACCTCGCCGGCCTTGCCGGACAAGGCCTCCGCCAGCTCCGGGACCGATTCCGCCGCCGGCGCGGCTGCGTTCCTTCCGCCGAGCAGGGCCGTCAGGAGGGCCGCCTCGTGCCGGCCGACGAGAGGATCGATCAGGAGAACGGCGGCGATCAGCAGCGAGCAGGCGGCTGCGGCGGCGCGCATCGCCGGAGAAACCAGGGCGCTCCGGCGCGCGAATGCCGCCCGGCTGAGGACCCTCTGCCGGAGTCCGGGCGGGAGGACCGCCGGAACGAGGCGTCCGAGCTCCCGTTCGACGCCGGCCGCTCCGGCCTCGGAATTGTCCCGTCCGCGAGCGTCCCGGTCTTCGAGCGTCACGGCTTGACTCCCATGGCCGCGCGAAGCTTTTCGATCCCGTAACGATAGCGGCTAGCGGCGGTGTTGGCCGACACCCCGCAGGCCGAACCGATCTCCTTGAAGGTCATCCCGTCAAAGACCTTCAGGTAGACGACCTCTTTTTGCTCCGCCGGCAGCTCGTTCGCGCTCTGTAAAAGCAGGGCTAACGACGGCTCTTCGGGCGCGATGAAAGCGGCCGCGAACGCGCCAATCCCCCCAGCCGGGATCATCCTCTCCCCGTCCCTGCGGCCGAGCTTCCGCCGGAGGAACCGGTTGGCCTCGTTCCGGGCGATCCTGAAGACAAAGGCCTGCGGGTCCCGGACAAGCCGCCAACGCAGATCATAACGCGCGAAGCGGCAGAATGATTCCTGGAGAACATCCTGGGCGTCCTCGGCCGAACCGAGCTTGAAAAGAAGATAGCGGTAAAGACTTTCTCCATAACGTTCGTACAGCTCGTCGAGATTCAACGATCGCCTTTTTCGGCTTCGTCTCTAAAGACCCGCGGCCTCGTCCGATTTGTCTAATTCCCTGAGATCTTTCTTTTTCCCCATGCCGTTCAGGCCTCATGATACGACTTTCGGGGAAACCTGGCATCCAAAATTGTTCCCCCCGCGTCCTCATTTTGGACTAGAATAGCGTCGTGCGCACTTCTCCCGGAAAGGAGCCCGTTATGAAGAGATCCCTCGGCATCCTCGGCGTCGTCCTGTGTGTCCTCATCCTCGCCCAGTCCGGAGCCGCCGCCGGCCGGAACGGCTATTACCGATTTCCGGCCATCCATGGCGACACGATCGTCTTCACGTCCGAGGGCGACCTCTGGACGGTCGACGCCAAAGGCGGGACAGCCCGGCGGCTGACTTCGCACACGGGCATGGAAACCAATCCGGCCGTCTCCCCGGACGGCCTGACCCTGGCCTTCTCCGCCCAGTACGAGGGCCCGACGGAGGTCTACACGATGCCCCTGGCGGGCGGGCTGCCCGTCCGGCGCACCTTCGCGGGCCAGGGCGCAACGGTCGTCGGCTGGACGCCGGACGGCAAGATCCTCACCGCCACACGGCAATACTCGACCCTGCCCAACGTCCAGCTCGTGGTCATCGATCCGGCGACAAACGCCGAGACCCTATTGCCGCTCAGCCAGGCCGCGGACGGCTCGTTCGACGGCCCGGGCAAGACGCTCTACTTTACCCGGCTTCCCTTCCAAGGCAGCTATACCAAACGGTACAAAGGCGGCACGGCCCAGAATCTCTGGTCCTACACGCTCGGCGCCGACGAAGCCGCGCCCCTGACCGCGGACTACCCCGGCACGAGCAAGAACCCGATGGTCTGTCAGGGCCGGATCTATTTCCTCAGCGACCGCGACGGGAACATGAACATTTGGTCGATGGACCTCAAGGGCGGCGGGCTCAAGCAGCACACGTTCCACAAGGGCTTCGATGCCAGCTCCCCGAGCCTCGATGCCGGCCGGATCGCCTACCAGCTTGTGGCCGATCTTCGCGTCTTTGACATCGCCTCCGGCCAGGACACGGCGCTGGCCATCACGCTTCCGTCCGACTTCGACCAGATGCGCGAGAGATGGGTGACGAAGCCGCTCGATTTCCTGACATCCGGGCACGTCTCGCCCAACGGCGACCGCGTTGTCCTCGTCTCCCGCGGCCATGTCTTCGTTGCCCCGGTCGGCGACGGCCGCTGGGTCCGGGTCGACCGCAAAGAGGGCGTCCGGGCCCGGGCAGCGCGCTTTCTCGGTGACGGCAAGGGCTTGATGGTCCTCACCGATGAGAGCGGCGAGTGGGAGTTCACTCGCTACGGGGCCGACGGCCTCGGCCCGGCCGAACAGCTGACGACCGGGGCGAAAGTCATCCGCTTCGACGGCGTCCCATCGCCTGACGGCCAATGGATCGCCTTCGCCGACAAGGACTACCAGCTCTGGCTTTTCAACGTCGCCAAGAAAGCCCTGAGCCGCATCGGCGTCTCGGAGGTGAACATGTTCGGCGACCTGGCCTGGTCCCCGGACAGCGGCTGGCTGGCCTGCGTCGAAGGGGCGTCGAACCTGTTCAACAAGATCGTCCTTTTCGAGGCCGCGACGGGACGGAAGGTCGAGCTCACAAACGACCGCGTCGATTCCTACAATCCCGCCTGGAGCCCGGACGGGAAGTGGATCTACTTCCTGTCCGACCGTTATTTTCAGAGCGCCGTCGGCAGCCCCTGGGGGGCACGGCAGCCTGAGCCCTACTTCGACAAGACGATCAAGATCTATGGCGCTTCCCTGACGGCCAAGGAATCGTTCCCCTTCGCCCCGGCGACGGAGCTCCAAGCCGAAAAGAAGGACGCCGCCGAGGAGAAGGCGGTCGAGGCCAGGCCGGGCGCATCGGCGGCGAAGCCCGCCAAGGAGGCGGCCAAGCCGGCGCCGAAGGTCGTTATCGACGCCGCCGGCCTCCAGGACCGCGTCTTCGAGGTGCCGCTCCCGGCCAGCGTCTACTCCGGGCTCGCGGTCGGCGATAAGATCCTGTTCTTCGTCGACGAGGGATCGAACGCCGCCGGTCAGGCCAAGCTCCAGGCCGTCGAGATCAAGAACCGCGGCGTCCAGGCCAAGACCCTCCTCGAGGACGTCCGGAATTTCGAGCTTTCGGCCGACGGGAAGAAGCTCCTTGTCCGCAAGGGCGGAGACATCTTCGTCATCGACGCCGGGACGTCCCAGCCAAACCCGCAGACCCTGGCGGAGCGGCGGGTCGACCTGTCCAAGTGGACCTTCTCCATCGATCCTCGAGAGGAGTGGCGCCAGATGTTCGTCGACGCCTGGCGGATGGAGCGCGACTACTTCTACGACCGCAATCTCCACAACGTCGACTATCAGGGCCTGCTCGAGCGCCACCGTCCGTTCGTCGACCGGGTCAGCGACCGCTCCGAGCTCAACGACCTCCTGGCCCACCTCGTCGGCGAGCTCTCAGCCCTGCACACGTTCGTCCGCGGGGGCGACCTGAGGCAGCCGGCCGACAACGTCACCCCCGGCTCCCTGGGGGCGCGCCTCGTCCGAGACGAGGCCAAGGGCGGCTATCGCATCGATCACATCTACAGGTCCGATCCCGAATACAAGGACAACCTGTCGCCGTTGGGCAAGCCGATGTCGGCCATTCGCGAAGGCGAGATCATCACGACCATCAACGGCGCGTCGACGCTCGGCGCCCCCGATCCCTCGCTTCTGCTGAGGAACACGGCCGGCCAGCAGGTGCTCCTGGAAGTCAAGCCGGCCGCCGGCGGGGCGGTCCGCAAGGAGATCGTCGTACCCATCACGCCCTACGCCGATTCCGATCTCCGCTACGCCGAGTGGGAATACACCCGCCGTCTCGAGGTCGAGCAGTCCGGGAAGGGCAACATCGGGTATGTCCATTTGAGGGCCATGGGCAACGCCAATTACACGGAATGGGTCAAGAACTTCTATCCCGTTTTCGACCGCAAGGGCCTGATCATCGACGTCCGCCACAATAACGGCGGCAACATCGATTCCTGGATCCTCGAGAAGCTGATGCGCAAGGCCTGGTTCTACTGGCAGGACCGGGTCGGCAAGCCGACCTGGAACATGCAGTACGCCTTCCGCGGGCACATGGTCGTCCTCTGCGACGAGCGCACGGCCTCGGACGGCGAGGCCTTCAGCGAGGGCTTCCGGCGGCTTGGCCTTGGCAAGGTCATCGGGACGCGGACCTGGGGCGGCGAGATCTGGCTGAGCTCGTCGAACGTCCTCGTCGACCGGGGCATCGCTTCGGCCGCCGAGGAGGGCGTCTACGGACCCGAGGGCGAGTGGCTCATCGAGGGTCACGGAGTCGATCCGGACATCGTCGTCGATAACCTGCCGCACGCCGCGTTCGGCGGCCGGGACGCACAGCTCGAGGCCGCCGTCAGACACCTGCAGGAGCTCATCGCCAAGGATCCGGTCGAGGTGCCCAAGCACCCGCCCTATCCCGACAAGAAGAAATAGATCGGAGCGTCTCCGCTATTTCCTCGCTTCGATCTCCTGGAGGAGCTTGGCGACGTCCGGCTGGTCCGGGTTCAGCTTGAGCGACGCCCGGAGGGCCTCGAGGGCTTTTTGCTTTTGCCCCAGCTTGTCGTAGCCGGTGCCGAGGGCGGCCAGAAGCCCCGCGTCGCTGTTATAGATGCCGTTCCCCTGGACCAGGCTCTGGACCGCCTCGTCATAGCGTCCGAGCCCCAGAAGGGCCCGGCCCTTCAGGAGAAGGTACTGGAAGCGGAGATTGCCGTCGTCCTTGATGGTCTCGACGACGGTCAAGGCCTCTTCCGGTTTCTGGTCCTTCAGCAGAAAGGCGGCGTAATCCGGGACCTTCTGCCGATAGGACGGGTTGGCCGCAAAGGCCTTTTTGTAGGACGCCTCGGCCTTGTCCCTCAGGTCCACCATCTCGTACTGATGGGCCAGCATGTAGTGGTAAAGAAACACGTTGACGAGCGGGAACGATTTCGCGGCGACGACAGGGTGGGGCACGCTTTTCGAGGGCGAGACGATGAAGTGGGCCTTTTGCCCGTCGAGAGCCTGTCCCTGGGAATCCTTGAGGACGAGCGACAGCTCGTAATAGTCGGGAGGAAAATCGGACGCGGGCATCGAGCCGGTGAAGCTCCGGACCCGGGCCCCGCCCGGATTGTCGAAGGGGATCACGAACGCTTTCTGAGCCGCGGCGCCGCCCGCCGTCCCCGTGATCACGGCTTCGATCCGTCCGCCCTTCAAGACCTCGTCGGTCAGGCCGATGGCGGTGAACTCGTAGACGATCTCGTCCGAGGCGGCGAACAGGCCCTTGGGGTCCGGGTTGAGCTTCTTGCGCTCGGTCTGGAACGGGAGCCGCACGCCGGCCTGGGCCTCGACCATCTTGACCCCGAGGACCGGGCCCACGATCCGGGGCGGGCCGTCGGCAGGCGGGACCACGATGGCGCTCTCAAAGACGGAGAATTCCTTGCCGGCCGTGTTCCTGAGGAGGACCGTCAGGTGATATTGCCCTTCGATGACGGGAAAGGAATCGGCGATCGAGAACCCCATCCCCTCGGTATCCTTCAGCTGGCTCTCGGGGATGGTTACGGGATACTCCTTCGAATACTGAAAGATCGTCTGATCCCCCGACCGAAGGCTGACGTCGATCTGGAAAGCGCAGAAATACTCGTCCTTCGGGGCGTAGTAGTCCAAGGACAGACGCTCCGGGGCCACGGCAAAATCGCAGAAGGCCAGGCCCGTCAGCGGATCGAAGACGATGGCCGCCTGCCCCTCGCTCTTCATATAGTTGGTCAGATATTCGGTGCTGACAACGCCCTTGTAATTCAGGAAATGGGTGGCGTAGCTCTCATCCAAGCCCTTTTTCGGCGATTCCGTGATGGCCGCCATGTAGATCGTGCTATCGAGCGAAGGCTGGAAGCCGGGCGAGCTCTCCCCCGGGATGATGGAGAAGGCCACGATCGCGAGGTCGGGCTGCTTCCTGAAAAGCTCCTGGTACATCGATTGATAATTGGACGGCGCATAATCCGTCATACCCTTGACGAGCAGGCGGGCCGGCCCGTCGGCCACGGGGTCGTAGAGCTTGAACTCCCCGGCATTCTTGTACTGATAAAAAACGAGCTCGAAGTGGGTCGGCATCCCCTTCGTCGTGTCCCCATAATAGGACCAGATCTCGGCCGGATAGACGTCCATGTCCCCTGCGATAGACTCGGTGCTGATGGGCGGGCCGAGAATGATATAGAAGCGGCCGCGGTCAGTCATCCACCCTTCGCGGGCCGAGCCGAACCGGAACCTGCGGTTCGCTTCTTGAAAACGTTTCATGTGCTCAGTTTTAAACTCGTTTTCCGGCGTCCCTGGGGTGGGGTCGCGCACCCGCCAGAACGATTGGATGAAGAGGTCCCGGTCCCGGTCTGAGGTCAAGTGCAGGAAAACGTCCCGTTCCTGGTCCTTGATGATATAGGACGTCAGCTTGAGCCAATCCTGGTATTGAGGCGCCAAGTCCTTGGGATTGACCTTGCCCTGGGCGCCTAAGAAAGCCGCCACTGGCAAGAGGAGCAGGACCAGCACAACCCACAGCGGGGTGGTCGGTCGTGATGTCCGAAAGCTCTCGCTCGGACGCGCGTGTTCCGGCTGCATGGCATTCCCCTGACTGGCGACGACTCTCACGAGTTATATACTTTAAAACTGAATGGAATTCCATAGGTTTCATCCGTCAAGGCCGCCCTCCGGCCCGGGGAACGCAACCCGGCTTTTGGGGGACCCTCGCTCGCCAGCTCCGGCGTTCCTGGAGACGTCCGCCGGCCTTCCGGCCCTAAATCCGATCCTCCAAAGCAAGGGGGACGGCATCCAATAAAATGGGCCGGCTCCAATATCTTGGATAATCTGCTTTGAAGGCGTTTTTTAATATATTTAAATAGAGTAGTTTAGAATTGTTTTGGCTTGGCATATTTCTTGCCGCAATAAAAGTAAATATTTTAGAAAGGGGTGAACCATAGAGGAACTCTAAATTAGAAAGAGGGGTTATAGGGGGCAGTTATTTGCCCCGGGGGAATGGGAACGAGACAGCATGAGGAGGTTCAATGAAGCGACTTTGCATCGTTCTTTGTTGCCTGCTTCTGATTCCGCTCGCAGCCAGGGCGCAACAGAGAACCGGCAACATCTACGGGACGGTCGTCGATAACCAGCGCACCCCGCTGCCGGGGGTCAGCGTCACCCTGACTGGCGCGACCATCGCGCCGATGTCGACCATGACCAACGAGGAAGGGAAGTTCCGCTTCCTCTCGCTCTTTCCTGGCAATGATTACGTCGTCAAGGCCGAGCTCCAGGGATTCAAGGTCAAGACCGAAACCGGCGTCATCGTCAATGTCGCCCGAACGGCCGAGATCACGGTCGTCATGGAGCAGGGCGCCCTCGAAGAGCAAGTGACGGTCGTGGCCCAAACGCCCGTCGTCGACACCAAGAAGACCCAGATCACGCATACCGTCAACTACGAGATGCTCCAGGGACTGCCTTCCTCCAGAGACCCCTGGGTCGTCCTGCAGATGGCGCCCGCCATCCAGATGGACCGCGAGAACATCGGCGGCACCGAGTCCGGCCAACAGTCGAGCTTCGTTGCCCGGGGCGCCACCAATAACGAATGGACCATCGACGGCATGCAGATCACCGATCGCAATTCCGGCGGGTCGCCGACCTATTACGATTTCGACTCCTTCGAGGAGATGAACATCTCCACGGGGACCCTGGACGTCGAGCACCGGGACCCGGGCGTCGTCATCAACATGGTCACCCGCCGCGGCGGGAACAAGGTCAGCCTGGGCGGCCGGTTCTATTGGACCAACAGCAAGTGGCAATCGACGATCTCGGACGCCAGGCTGGCCGAGCTCGAGCTGACCGGCTATAACCGGACCAACGACATCAAGGACTTCGGCTTCAACGCCGGCGGCCCCATCGTCAAGGACAAGGCCTGGTGGTGGCTCGCTTACGGCATCCAGCAGGTCAAGACCTACAACACGGTCAACACGGCGGACGACACCTACCTCAACAACTACGGCGGAAAGCTCAACTTCCAGCTCATCCCGTCCAACCGCCTGGAAGTCCTCTATCAGCTCAACGACAAGGTCAAGTTCGGCCGCAGCTCCTCGGAATACTTCATTCCCGGCTGGCGGCAGGGCAGCTCCGGCTATTTCGGAGCCCCCATCCTGAAGATCCAGGATGAGCAGATGATCGGGGACAGTCTGTTCGTGTCCCTCCGGGGGGGCACCTCGAACGGCGGCTTCGGGATGACGCCCGAGAACGACCTGAGCGCCGAGAAGATCGCCTATTACGATTATGCCGGAGGTTTCTGGCACAATTCCTACTGGTGGTTCTACTCGGATCGCCCGCACCCGTACGCCGTCTTTCAGACCCAGTACTTCAACGACGATCTCTTCGGCACGGCCCACGAGATCAAGGTCGGGTTCGAGATCAACAACAACAGCCGGACCTACTACGGCAACTACGACGGCAACGGGAACATCGACGTCTTCCAAGATTACAACACGAGGACCATCGACTGGAATTTGGACGGGACGAGAGATGTCGTCCAGGAGCTGCCGGGTGGGGTCGGTTTCGATCTCCAGCGGATCACCGTCCGGCGCTATGACACCGGCTATCGTGACGGCACGAAGCGTCTCGCCGCCTATTTCAGCGACACCATCTCGTACAAGCGCTTCAATTTCAACATCGGCCTGCGCTTCGACCATGCCAAG
>Ga0326732_1000003_pt1 | contig 73821 bp, 71 predicted proteins | sample MHFSIPfraction_4_FD_207644 | JGI IMG/M metagenome (GOLD analysis project Ga0326732, IMG submission 207644) | Lab enriched peat soil microbial communities from Michigan Hollow, Ithaca, NY, United States - MHF12FN SIP fraction | ecosystem: Environmental > Terrestrial > Soil > Wetlands > Peat...
TCCTTCCTGCCGTGTCCGGCTGGTTCCGTGTCGAAGCCCGGTAGAGGAGTACGTTCCTGTCGTGCGCGGCAAGGGTCGAGGCGAAGAGGTGTCCCCCCTTTCCCGTAGCTACGAAATAGATGAAGGAGGTGTTCGCCGGCCTGAGCACGGCCATGATCGACTCGGCCCCGGGATTGCAGATCGGCCCGGGAGGAAGTCCCGGATGGATGTAGGTGTTGTAGGGCGATTCGACGGCGAGGTCCTTGAACCAGAGTCGCCTCGCCGGGCCGGGAATGGCGTACTGCACGGTCGGATCGGCCTGCAGGCGCATGTTCTTTTTCAGGCGGTTGAGGTACACGCTCGCGATGACCGGTTTTTCGGTGTCGAGGGGGGTTTCCGCTTCGACGATCGAGGCCATCGTCATCATCTGGCGCTCGTCGAGTCCTGCCGTTGCGGCTTCCCTCTGCAGGCTGTCGGCATAAAAGGTCCTGAATCTGCCGACCAGGAAGGCGATCACCTCCCGCGGAGAGCTTGCCCATGGGAAGTTGTAGGTGCCGGGAAACAGGTAGCCTTCGGTGCTTTCGCCCTTGATCCCGAGCGACGAGAGCAAGTTTCGGTCACGCGAAGCCGCCATGAAGGCGGTCGAATCGATGTCGAGGTTCGCCGAGACGATAGCCGCGATCTTCGTCTGCTCGACGCCGTTCGGAATCATGAGGCGCACCTCGTCCTGCGGGCTTGCATGGAGACGCTGCAGGAGCTGGAAGGTGGAGAGGCCCGACGGAACGGTGTATCTGCCCGGCTTGATCTTGTGAAGATCGGGGATCAGGGCGCCGGTAAGCAGGAGCGGCCAGCGGAAGCGGATGATTCCTGCATCATGGAGCTTGTCGGCGATCTGCCGGAATCCTGTGCCGCGATGGATGCCGACTGTGGTGGGCTTACCTGAAAAACGCATGGCGTTGACCCAGGGCATGAAGATGAACAGCGCCAGGACGGCCGTGATCGCCAGTGCGGCAGCCGCAAGCGGTCCGGGCCGGCGGGAAGAGGAGCGTCGGGGCATGGGCTGAGTGGCGTTTTAGCGGGAGGAAATGCTTTGCTGATCGCTTTTCCATCCATGCTGAAACAGACGGGATTCGTTGAGGATGCAGAGGTAGATCCGCTCAAGAGCCGGCCCCATCAGGGGCGTTTCGGCCATGGCCAGCACGTTGCCGAGCACCTCTTTCTCCCGTTCGGGCTGGAGGACGGTCTCGCCGATCCTGGACTTCACCGCACTGATGTTTCCCGCGTAACGCAGGCGCTCGCAGAGCAGGTTGGCCAGTTGCTGGTCTATGGCGTCGATCTTTCTTCGCCAGTCGTCAAGTTCTCGCCGGTGATCGTTGTTGTTGGTACTGCTGTCAGGCATGATACGCTCATCGGTTTAAGGTCTGCTGAAATTCGATTCATGAATAATAATAAAATTGTCTGAAGAAAATTACCGGAGATTATGCCCCTCAACGGTTCCTGTCGAACAGCTTCAGCCAGCGGTCGACCTCGGCGTCGCTGAGTGGAGCCGTACCGCTTTTCATCGAGGAGGAGTCGGGTGATGTATGCGCAGGGGCCTCGTCTCTTGCCTTGATTCCCCGGTGTTCCAGCTCCGCGACGAACGACTCGGAACTGATGCACACGGCGCCCCACGCGATGACATGGCGACGGATCTCCCGGTCGGAGGTGACCACGGTGACCAGTCCGGCCCGATTCTGCAGCGAGCGGACATGATCGACGATCCTCTGGTCGGCGCTCGAGCCCGAACCGCTGAATACGATCTCGATGGCGCCGCTGTTCGACAGGGCCCTGGGTGCAGGGCCTCCATCATAGACCAGCGTCACGTGACGCCGTGAGGCTTTCCGGTATGCCGACAGCATCGACTCAAGGCGTTCGCGCATGGCCGGCATGGAGGTGTTTCCTCCCGGCCGCCAGAGCTTGTGGATCAGGTTATACCCGTCGATGACTGTTTCCCGCCAGGGATTCGGCATGGGCAGAATTTTTTTTTGTCCGGGGCCGCATTCCGGCCGTTGATGATGATTGTACCATTTTTTTTGGAAATCTTTTTAGGTACATTAAAGTGGTAAAAAGTGGGTAATAATGGGACATTTATGCCCGGATTCATCGGACGAGAACAGCACGCTGTCGATGAGAAAGGCCGGTTGCTTGTACCGGCGCGATTCCGTCGAAAGCTCGCCCTTCAGGATGAGGGTGGCGGCGAGCCGTGTTCCGCCCGGATGCCGGTGCTGTATGTCCTGAAGGCCGACGACGGGTCGCTGGAGCTCTATGAGCCATCGGTCTGGGCTGAAAAGGAGCGGCAATTGCTCAAGCTTTCGGATTTCAACCCTGAGGAGCGTCTCCTTACCACCATGATCTATGCGCGACTCGAACAGGCTGAACTGGATCGTTCAGGACGGATCGCGCTGTCCCGCGACATGCTCGATCATGCAGGCATCGAGAGGGACGCGGTCATCATCGGAGCGAACGTCAAGATGATCGTCTGGGACCCCGCCCGTCTCGACCTGCTGCTTCAGCAAAACGCCGGCAGGTTCTCCCTGCTCGCCGGACGGTACGTCTGACGCCATGGAGCCATACGGGTATCATGCTCCGGTCCTGCCGGAAGAGACGGTGTCGTTGCTGGTGACGGGTCCGGGGATTTACATCGACGGCACGCTGGGAGGTGGCGGGCACTCGCAGCTGATCCTCGAGCGCCTGTCGGCGAACCAGGAAGCCGGACGATCGCTTCTCGTCGGCATCGACCAGGACAGCCATGCGCTGGCGGCAGCTGAAGAGAGGCTAGCCGGTTATCGTGAGATGGTCTCGCTGGTCAGAGGGAACTTCAGCACCGTCGGCGAGGTGGCGCTTTCGACGATTCACGGGGCAGGCGAAGGCATGCCGGTCATGGGGTTCCTGCTCGACCTCGGTGTTTCGTCGTTCCAGATCGATACGCCTGAGCGGGGGTTCAGCTACCTTCGCAACGGCCCGCTGGACATGAGGATGGATCCGGATGGCCCGGTAACGGCTGCGGATGTCGTGAACGGGTATGATGAGAAGGCGCTCGCGTCGCTGTTCCGCCGTTACGGTGAGGAGCCGCTTGGTGGAAGGATCGCCAGGGCCATCGTCAGGGCGCGAACCATCGGCAGCATCTCGACGACCGGAGAGCTCTCGGCCGTGGTCCGGGATGCCTGCCCGAGAAAGGACCTGGCGATCAAGACGCTTTCGCGGATCTACCAGGCATTGCGAATCGAGGTGAACGACGAACTTGGAGTATTGGAAAGGGCTCTCGAATCGGGTTTTGCCATGCTATCCACGGGCGGGAGGATGGCGGTCATCAGTTACCACTCCCTCGAAGACAGGATCGTGAAGCGATTTTTCGCCAAACTGGCCGCCGAGGACTGGGGCCCGAAAGGGGTTGCGCTCCGGGAGCCGCTGACTGCGGCAAAGGCGCTACTGGTGACCCGGAAAGCCGTACTTGCATCCCCCGATGAGATCAACCGAAACCCGAGGTCGAGAAGTGCCCGGCTCAGGGTTGCTCAAAAACTTTAAAAGGAGGATGGGCTTGTTTAACGCTACAGGATTCGAGCCATCGCTCGCCGGTCTCGCCGGAAAGGCCGGGCGGCTGTTCAGAGAGCGCACCGGCGCGATCACCCCGAGGGTCGGGATCGATGTCCAGGGAGATCGCTCGGCAGGAGTTTACGCACCGGATCCGCCGGTCCAGACGGGGCTGGGCAGCTCCAGGGCGACCGGGGATATCTTCGATATCGGCGCCATTTTGCGCCTGAGGACTTTTTTGTACCTTATCGCGGCAACGGTGCTGTTTCTGTTCCAGATTCACAACACGCTCACCATCAAGGAGCTTGCGAAGCAGAACGAGCAGCTCCGTGAGCAGCTCAGGATCAGCACCAGCATCAGGACTTCACAGGAGTTGAAGGCAAGTGAACTCCAGAGCATTCACAACATTTCGGGGTATGCCCAGGGCCTGGGGCTGGTTTCGTCGGCCGTCCCCCCTGTGGACCTTGAACCCTGACAACCGGCGATCCATTGGATGACTTCATGAACGAGCAGGCCTCACGGCAGAGCATTACGAGCCCCGCAGACCGGGAGTTCGGACAGCGCCTGGGGATCATGGGACTGATCATGGCGCTTTTTTTCGTCGCCATCGTGTTCAAGCTGCTCAGCATCCAGGTCATCAACGTCCGGAAATACAAGGCGATGGCGAGCCGCCAGTACGAGAGCGTGGTAATCGAACAGGCCCGGCGCGGCCGGATCTTCGATCGGAACGGGAGACAGCTCGCCGAAAGCATCGAGAGCATCTCCTTCTACGCGGACCCCCGCCATTTAAAAAATCCCCAGGAGCTGGCGACACGCTTTTCCAGCCGTTTCGGCAGGAACCGGCTCTATTACCTGCGGCTGTTCCAGACGAAAAAGCGGTTTGTCTGGCTCGAAAGGAATGTCCCGGTGTCGATCGCGGCCGACCTGATGGCCCTGAAGACGCCCGGATTCGGTTTCCATCGGGAGCAGCAGCGGTATTACCTGAACATCGCCTCACAGATCATCGGCTTCACGGACCGCGACAACAAAGGCATCAGCGGCCTCGAGCGGCAGCTCAACAGCGATATGAAAGGGCGCGACGGAACCATGATCTTCCAGCGCTCGGCGACCGGCGACCGTTACCCGGCTCCCGACGCCGACCAGATTCCGTCCCTGAGCGGCAGCGATGTCGAGCTCACCATCGATTCGGACATCCAGGGCATCGTCGAGGACGAGATCATGCAGGCGGTGGCCAAATTCAGGGCGAAGGCCGCAGCGGGAATCGTGATGGATGTACGGACCGGCGAGATCCTCGCCATGGCCAACTATCCCGGTTTCGATATGAACCGGCGCGCTTCGGTGACCAGTGAAGAGACCCGCAACCGGGCGGTGACCGACATGTTCGAACCCGGATCGACCTTCAAGGTCGTCATGGCCTCGGCCGCCACCGAGGTGCTGCACTACACGGCCGACACGATGGTTGACGGCCATAACGGCTCCGTCCAGCTCTATGACCGCAGGGTCACCGACCACGAGCCTCTGGGAAGGATCACCTTCAGGCAGGCGATTGTCGAGTCAAGCAACGTGGTCGCGGCGCTGACCGCGCTTAAAATCGGTCCCGAGGCGTTCTACCGCTATGCGTATAATCTCGGGTTCGGCCGGAAGAGCGGAGTGGGGCTCATGGGCGAGTCCCGGGGAATCCTGAAACCGGTTTCCCAATGGGACCGCACGACGCTGCCCTGGATGGGTTATGGCTACCAGATCATGGCCACGCCGCTGCAGGTGCTGCAGGCCTACGCGACGATCGCCAATGACGGCGTCCGGATGCGACCCTACGTCATCAGGCGCGTCGTCGACAGGGAGGGGCAGACGGTCAGCGAGAACAAGCCAGTGAAGATCGTCCAGGCCGTCAAGCCGGAGACTGCGCGTTACCTCGCGAAGGAGTTCTTCCGGGCGGTGGTCGAGAAGGGCACCGGCGTTTCGGCGGCTGTCGACGGCATCTCCGTGGCAGGGAAAACCGGTACGGCGCAGAAGTATGTCGGAGGGTATCAGGGGCGCCACGCCTACCTGTCGACCTTCGTCGGCTTCTTCCCGGCCGAAAATCCCCAGTACGCGGCGATTGTCGTTGTCGATGAGCCCCAGTCGGCCTATTATGCGGCGGCGGTAGCCGCACCGGTCTTTTCAAGGATCTGTGGCCGTGCGGTTGCCTGTTCGCGCGAGATGCAGCACCGGCTGGCCATGCGCTCCGTCGAAAAGTCGAACCTCGACAGGATCGTGACGGTTGCGGTTCCTGAGCTCAAGGGCCTGACCGGCAGGGAGGCTGAGCGACTCCTGAAGTGGAACGGCCTCGGTGTCGAATTCGCCGGAAAACCGGACGAGGTGGTGTTTCAGCAGAGCGTTGCCGCGGGAACGAAGGTGCAGAAGGCCGCGGTCGTCAGGCTGACCATGGCGGAGCGTCAGAACAGAAAATGAAACGGGAATCTCATGAGGGGACCTTCGCGATGGTGTCGCTGAAGCAGATCGAACAGGGTATCGGGGGCCTCCTGGGCAGCCGCGGGCCGGATGATCCTGCCTCCGTCGGAATCAGCCTCGTGACCTGCGATTCACGGGAGGTTGTTCCCGGGGCGCTCTTCGTCGCCATCAGGGGTTTCAAATCCGACGGACACCGTCACATCGACGAGGCGGCGGCATCCGGAGCCCTGGCGATCGTCTGCGAAGAGTATCCGGAAGAGTGCCGGCCTCTGGTGCGGTACCTCCTGGTCGACGATGCCCGTTCGGCGCTTGCCGACGCGGCGAGGATTTTCTACGGAGATGCCTCGGGCCAGCTCATGATCATCGGTGTTACCGGCACGAACGGAAAGACGACCACCTCCCGGCTGATTACGGCGATGCTCAATTCGGCGGGCATTCCGGCAGCATATATCGGCACCGGTCTCTGCCGGATCGGCGGACGCGACATTCCTCTCGAACGGACCACGCCGGAGGCGCACGGTTTGCAGGCGCTGTTCCGGCAGATGCTCGACGCGGGCTGCAGGGCGGTGGTCATGGAGGTCTCTTCCCACGCGCTGGTGCTCAGGCGGGTGCACGGGATGCGCTTCCGGGCGGCGGTGTACACGAACCTGACCCCGGAGCACCTCGACTTCCATGAATCCATGGAGCAGTATGCCGAAGCCAAGCGCCAGCTGTTCGGTCAACTGACGGAGGAGGGGTTCGGGGTGGTCAATGCGGACGATCCGCATGCCGGATTCATGGTCGAAGGGCTTCCTTCCGACCGGTTATTCTGCTGTTCGCTCGAAGCGGCGGCGCCGCCCTGCACGCCGGATCGACGCGTCGGGGCCGAAATCTCGGCCATGACCGTCGAGGGAAGCCGGGCAACGATCGGTTTCAGGGGCGAGTCGCTTCCGGTGACGGTGAGCCTTCCCGGCACATTCAACGTCATGAACCTGCTCGAAGCTTTCGCCGTGGGTGTCGGGCTCGGCCTCGAGCCGTCGGAGGCGCTTCGTGGCCTCTCCTCGGCCGACGCTGTCGAAGGTCGCATGGAACGGTTCTGGAGCCCGGACCGGAGCCGGTGCGCCGTGGTCGACTACGCCCATACTCCCGACGCGCTGCAGAAGGCTCTCGAGGCGCTCCGTGCGGTCACCCCCGACGGATCGGGCCTGACCGTGGTGTTCGGATGCGGCGGGAACCGTGACCGCCTGAAGCGGCCGGAGATGGGCCGGATCGCGGCCGACCTCGCCGACCGGGTTATCCTGACCTCGGACAATCCCCGTGACGAGGATCCCGAGGCGATCCTCGACGAGATCGAGGCCGGCATGGCAGGGCGGGCGCACCTCAGGGTCAGCGACCGGGCAGAGGCGATACGGCGGGCGGTCGATGGGCTCGGGGATGGGGATATCCTCCTTGTGGCCGGCAAGGGACACGAAAAATACCAGGAGGTCGCCGGGAAGAAGCACTACTTCTCCGACCAGGACACGCTATCCTCCTGCCTCGAAAAAAAGGGGCCGGCGGTCGATACAAAGGAGCATGCATGAAGGGAGCGCTGAGCTACAGCGATTTTGAAATGGCCGGCCGCATCGTGGCCACGGATGCGTCAGAGCGCTATCTTCTGCCCGACCCGGTCGTGGTGATCGATTCGCGGGCCGCCGTCGAGGGGGCGGTGTTCGTAGCCTTGCCCGGGGAGCGGACCGACGGTCACCGGTATGTGGAGGAGGTGTTCGCGAAGGGGGCCGCCTGGGCCGTGGTGAGCCGGGAGTGGTTCGAGGAGCGCGGGGCCGAATTCGGATCGCCCGGCTACCGCTTCATCGTTGCCGAGGACCCCGTGGCCGCGCTGCAGACCCTGGCCTCCTCTTACCGGAGGCGGTTCGACATTCCGGTCATCGGCGTCGGCGGAAGCAACGGCAAGACCACCACGAAGGAGATGATCTCCGCGGTGCTGGCCACCAGCCACGCTGTCCACATGAGCAAGGGCAACCTGAACAACCACCTCGGGGTTCCGCTGACCCTCCTGCAGATGCGTAGGGGGACCGGCATCGCGGTGGTCGAGATGGGTATCAACCACCCGGGGGAGATGGAGCTGCTCGCCTCGATCGCGCGCCCGACGCACGGCCTTCTGACCAATATCGGCCACGAGCATCTCGAGTTTTTCGGCAGCCTCGACGGGGTAGCCGATGCGGAGACCGAGCTGTTCAGGTATCTTCAGGCGCATGGCGGCACTGCCTTCGTCAATGTCGACGACCATCGCCTCCGGGCTGCCGGCATGGGCCTCGGCCGGCGGGTGTGCTACGGCACGACGCGCGAGGGAGGCGGGGTATGGTGGGCCGAAGGGATCTCGACCGACCGGGTCGGACGGGTCTCGTTCACCCTCTGCTCCCCGACGCGCCGCCAGCCCGTATCGATGCAGTTCATCGGCCGCCACAACGTCGTCAACGCCCTGGCCGCGGCCACCGTGGGCAGCCATTTCGGCCTCAGCCCGGAAGCCATCGCCGAAGGGCTCGGCGCTCTCCTGCCGGCAAAGGGGTGGAAACGCATGGAGCTGCTCGAGGGGGGCGGCGTCGTGGTGCTGAACGACACCTACAACGCCAATCCCGACTCGGTGCGTTTCGCGCTCGACACGCTGGCCGGCCTGGAGTGCAGCGGCAGGAAGATCGCCGTGATCGGCGACATGCTCGAACTCGGTGAGACCTCGGCAGTTGAACATGAGGGCATCGGCAGGTATATTCAGCAGGTGCCGATCGACGGGGTCTGCACCTTCGGCGAGATGTCGCGCCTCTCCTGCCGTAACGCCGGCGGGCGCTGCCTCGGCCATTTCGAGACCATGGAGTCCCTGACGGGCTTCCTTGAAGGAGTGGTGAAGCCGGGCGACGCGGTGCTCTTCAAGGGCTCCCGGGGTATGCGGCTCGAACTCGCGGCCGAATCGCTCATCAGGGCAAAATCTAAAGATTAACGGGAAGTATGCTGTACTATCTGCTCAGATATATCAAGGAGGCGTTCAATCCGCCGGGCATGAGGGTCATCGAGTACCTGACCTTCAGGTCGAGCGCGGCGGCGATCACGGCGCTATTGATCACCCTGCTCGCCGGGCCCGGATTCATCAGATTCCTCAAATCCCGATTCATCGAACCGGTCAAGGAGGAGGCTCCACCCGAGCACCGCAAGAAGCGGGACGTGCCCACGATGGGAGGACTCCTGATCATCTTCGCCGTCGAGGTGTCGACCATGCTCTGGGCGAAGCTCGACGACCCCCACGTGTGGCTGATCATGCTGGCCGTCCTGTGGATGGGGGTCATCGGCTTCATCGATGACTACCGCAAGGTGGTGCTGAAGATCAAGGGGGGGCTGGCCGGAAAGTACAAGCTGATCGGCCAGATCACGCTCGGCGTCATCGTCGGCGTGTACACCTGGCTCGACCCCTCCTTCGCCGTGCTGCTCTCCAAGACGACCGTGCCCTTCTTCAAGAAGATCACGCTCGATTACGGGATACTCTACATCCCGGTCGTGATCTTCATCATCACGGCGGTCTCCAACGCGGTCAACCTGACCGACGGCCTCGACGGCCTTGCCGCCGGAAGTTCAGCGATCGTCGTGTTCGCCCTCGGCGCCTTCGCCTACCTTGCCGGAAACGCGGTCTATGCCGGTTACCTGAGCATTCCCTACATTCCCGGTGCCGGCGAGATCTCCATCGTCAGCATGGCCATCGTCATGGCATGCGTCGGGTTCCTCTGGTTCAATTCGAATCCTGCCGAGGTTTTCATGGGCGATACCGGATCGCTGGCCATCGGCAGCGCCATCGCGGTCATCGCGCTCATGATCAAGCAGGAGCTGCTCCTGCCGGTGCTGGCCGGGGTGTTTTTCCTCGAGACCCTGTCGGTCTCGCTGCAGGTGGCCTGGTTCAAATACACCAAGATGCGATTCGGCCAGGGGCGGAGGATCTTCCTCATGGCTCCCCTGCACCACCATTTCCAGATGAAGGGATGGGCCGAGCAGAAGATCGTCATCAGGTTCTGGATCGTGACCATCCTGTTTTTTCTTGCAAGTCTAATGACCCTGAAACTCAGATAAGGTGAAACCGGAAGAACTGCGGGGCAAATCGGTGTCGGTGATCGGCGCCGGCAAAAGCGGTCTGGCTGCGGCCGAACTGCTCATGAAGGCTGGCGCCCGGCCCTTCGTGACCGAATTCGGGGCGATCAGTCCGGAAGGCAGGGCCCACCTCGTCGAGCTCGGCATACCGTTCGAAGAGGGTGGGCACTCCGAGCGGGTGTTCGACGCGGCGCTCGGCGTCGTCAGCCCGGGAATCCCCCAGACCGCCCGGGTGCTGCATGAGCTCGAACAGAGGGGCATTCCGCTCTGCAGCGAGATCGAGGCGGCCTCCTGGTTCTGCGCGGCCCGCATCATCGGCGTGACCGGCACGGACGGCAAGACCACCACCGCGACGCTCATCCACCGCATCTGCGAGGCCGAGGGGCGACGCAAGGGGTTCCGCGCCTTCAGTGTGGGCAACATCGGCGTGCCCTTCTCGTCGAAGGTGCTCGAAATGGGCCCGATGGATATCGCGGTGCTCGAACTGAGCAGCTACCAGCTCGAACGGTGCCTTACCTTCAGGCCGGATGTGGCCGTGCTGACCAACATCACCCCGGACCACATGGACCGGTACGGAGGGGACATCCATGCCTACGCCCGGGCGAAGTTCAGGATCCATGCCAACCAGGGGGCGGTCGACACGGTCATCTACAACCACGACGACCCGATGCTCCGGGCACACTTCGACGCAGCCGGACTCTGGCCGTTCCGGGTCGTCCGCTTCGGCCTGCATGACTGCTCCGGGGCAACGACGGCTTCAGGGTGCGTCACGATCCGGGACGGGGCGATCGTGGCCGGGAGCGGCGAGGGCGAGACCGAGCTCATCAGTGTCGGTGAGTTCGTCAAGCCGAGCTTCCGTGGCGAGCACAACCTCTACAACGCCCTTGCGGCGGTAGCCGCGGCCCGTGCTGCAGGGATCGATCCGGCTTCCATACGGGAGGCCCTCGTCGGGTTCGGCGGCGTCGAGCACCGGCAGGAGTTCGCCGGTTCCGCCTGCGGACTCGAGTGGATCAACGACTCGAAGGCCACGAACGTCAACGCCATGCGCCAGGCCCTCCAGTCCGTGCCGGCCGGCATGGTGCTGATCGCGGGCGGACGCGACAAAGGCAACGACTACAGCTCCGTGGCCGGGCTGGTCAGGGAGAAGGTCGCCTGCATCGTCGCCATAGGCGAATCGCGCGAGAAGCTGGCCAGATCGTTCGACGGCGTCGTCAGGGTGGTGACCGCCGCCACGCTCCGGGATGCGGTTCACGAGGCGGCAAGGATCGGCGCTCCCGGCGTTACCGTGCTCTTTTCACCCGCATGTTCGAGTTTCGACATGTTCAGGGATTTCGAGGACCGGGGAGAACAGTTCAAGCAACTTGTCAGGGAGCTTTCATCATGACCGAAGGGGAGACGTCACCGGTGACCGCCCTCGAGCTGGTGCCGGAGAGCCGTAAGGCGGGCCGCGGAGACGGGGTCGCAGGCAAGCTGCTGCTCCTGATCGTGGCGCTCCTGATGTGCATCGGGATCATCGTGGTCTACAGCAGCGGAGCCGGATGGGCCGAGCAGAAGTTCTCAGATTCCCAGTACTTCCTCTGGCGACAGCTCACCTTCGCCGTGGCCGGCATGGTGCTGATCGTGCTGGTCGGTGCGCTCGACTACCACTTCTTCATGAAGATCAGCAAGCTGCTCCTGTTCGTCAGCATAGGGCTCCTGACCGCGCTGCTCCTGCTCAAATTGACCCACGTCATACACGGGGCCGCCCGGTGGCTCGGGTTCGGCCCGTTCAAGTTCCAGGCCTCAGACCTCGCCAAGTATGCGATCATCTTCCACTTTTCCAGGCTGATCAGCGAAAAGCGCGAGTACATCAAGGATCTGCACGACAGCTACTACCCCCTGCTGATCCTCCTGATGTCGGTCGTTGCCCTGGTGGCCCTCGAGCCGAACTTCAGCACGGCCTCGCTCATCGCGGTCATCGGATTCATCCTGATGTTCATCGGCGGGGTGAGGGTAAAGCACCTCCTCTCCACGGCGTCGCTGCTCATCCCGATCGCCGCGGTGTTCGCCATCGCGGCACCGTACCGGGTGTACCGCCTGGCCACCTTCTTCAGCTCCGATGCGAAGCAGTTGAGCTACCAGGTCCAGCAGGCGCTCCTTGGGCTCGGAAACGGCGGCCTGTTCGGGCTCGGAATCGGCGCCAGCAAGCAGCGGGAGCTGTATCTCCCCCTCTCCTACAACGATTTCGTGTTCGTCGTCATCGGCGAGGAGTACGGTTTCATCGGGGCGCTGGTGGTGCTGACGCTGTTCGCGGGGTTCTTCATCTGCGGCATCGTCATCTCGAAGCACGCCCCCGACGCCTTCGGCCGCTACGTTGCGGCAGGCATCACGATCGCCATTTCGCTCTTCGCCTTCGTGAACATCGCCGTGGCCAGCCACCTCCTGCCGACCACCGGCGTGGCGCTTCCTTTTATCAGTTACGGAGGAACGGCGCTGTTGTTCAACTCGCTCGGTGTGGGCATCCTGGTCAGCATCTCCCGCTACAAGAAGCGTATCGAGTCGATGACGGAGAACGCCGAAGCCGAAGGAGGTGAACGGTGAACGTGCTGTTCGCCGGAGGAGGCACGGGCGGGCACCTCTACCCCGGCATCGCCATGGCCGCGGAGCTGCAGAAGGCCGATCCGGCAATATCGGTCTCCTTCGCCGGCACCGCCAACGGTATCGAGTCGACCGAAGTGCCCCGCCTCGGCTACCCTCTGCACCTTCTGCCCTCCAGGGGGCTGAAGCGAGGGTGGTCGCTTCGCGACCTTATCGAAAATGCCGGTGTGCTCGCCGATTTCCTGTCGGCGCTGCTGCAGTCGGCCGCCCTTATCCGCCGGGAGCGGCCCGACGTGGTGGTCGGTACCGGCGGATACGTCAGCGCCCCGGTGCTGCTGGCCGCACAGCTCCTGGGCCGGAAGACCCTGATCCAGGAGCAGAACGCATTCCCTGGACTGACGACCAGGCTGCTGGCCAGGCGTGCCACGGAGCTGCATCTGTCGTTCGGGGAGAGCCGCCGGTTCTTCCGAGGCGGGGGACGGGTGTTCGTCACCGGCAATCCCGCCCGCTCGTTTTCGCCGGAGGAGCCCGTAACCGCCAGGCGCCGGTTCGGCCTCGAGCCTTCGCGCCCCACGCTGCTGGTGTTCGGCGGCAGCCGCGGAGCACGGTCGATCAACAATGCCGTGCTCAGGTTCGCGCCGCTCATCTCGGGAAAGGTCAACCTGATCTGGCAGACCGGCTCGCTCGACTTTCCGCGCATCAGGGAATCCGTCGCCCCTTCGGACGCGATATGGATCGGTCCCTATATCGAGGAGATGGGGCCCGCCTACGCGGCTGCCGATCTCGTGCTCTGCCGTGCGGGGGCCTCCACCCTGGCCGAACTGACCAATCTGGGCAAGCCGTCGATCCTCGTGCCGTACCCCTACGCGACCGCCGACCACCAGCGGCACAACGCCCTCGCCATGGTCAACGCCGGCGCGGCGCTCATGATCGAGGATAGCCGGCTCGGCGACGACAGCTCCCTGCAGAGCGTGCTGGAGGCGATCGGAAATCCGGAAACGCTCGGGCGCATGGGCGAGGCGAGCAGGGGGCAGGGTCATCCGACGGCCGCCGCGGAGCTGGCCTCGAGAATCATAGCGCTATCAAAACATTAAGGAATCTCATCGATGGAACTGGGAACTACGAGAAACGTGCATATCGTCGGCATTGGCGGCGCAGGAATGAGCGCCATCGCTGAACTGCTTCTGAAATCGGGCTTTTCGGTCAGCGGATCTGACCTCTCATCGGGCGAGGTGACCGAGAAGCTGAAGGAGCATGGCGCCGTGGTTTATCAGGGGCACAGCGCCGAACAGGTCGGTTCGAGCGATGTGGTGGTCTTCTCCTCTGCCGTGCGCTCCGAGAGCAACGTCGAGATCCTTGCCGCCGAAAAGCTCGGCATCCCGGTCATCAAGCGGGACGAGATGCTCGGCGAACTGATGCGGTACAAGTACGGAATATGCGTTTCGGGCACCCACGGCAAGACCACCACCACGGCCATGATCGCCACCATGCTGATCGACGCCGGGGAGTCCCCGACGGTCATGATCGGAGGCGTCTCCGATTACCTGAAGGGGAGCACCGTCGTCGGCGAGGGCAAGTACATGGTGATCGAGGCAGACGAGTACGACCGCGCGTTCCTGAAGCTGACGCCGACGATCGCCGTGGTCAACAGCCTCGAATCGGAGCATATGGACACCTATGGCACCATGGACGAGCTCCGTTCGTGCTTCGCCCAGTTCGCCAACAAGGTCCCGTTTTACGGCCGGGTCATCTGCTGCGTCGACTGGCCGGAGATCAGGAAACTCATTCCCCGCCTCAACCGGCGCTGCACCACCTTCGGCATCGAGGAGCCTGCCGACGTGATGGCTTCGGACATCGAACTCGGCGAGTCCGGTTCCCGGTTCACGGTGGAGGCGTTCGGTCGTCGCCATGTTGGGGTCCGGCTCGGAGTCCCGGGTCGCCACAATGTGCTCAACGCGCTGGCCGCCTTCTCGACCGGTCTGGAACTGGGTCTCGATCCCGGACGCATCGTCGCCGGTCTCGGCAGGTACAGCGGTATGCGCAGGCGCTTCCAGATAAAATATTCCGGTCCCGACGGCCTGCTTGTCGTCGATGATTACGCCCATCACCCCTCGGAGGTCAAGGCGACGGTCAGAGCCGCCAAGGAGGGATGGAAAGGCCATCGTATCGTGGCGGTGTTCCAGCCGCACCTTTTTTCGCGGACCGTGGAGTTCGCTGACGAGTTCGGCTGGGCGCTGTCGAGGGCGGACATGGTCTATGTGGCAGGCGTATTCCCTTCCCGGGAGAAGGGCGCGGACTTTCCCGGGGTCACCGGCGAACTGGTGGCGGAGGCTGCCAGGAAAGCTGGCGCGAAAAATGTCGTCTACGTCGAATCGAGGGACGAACTGATCTCGGCCCTTCGCCCCCTGGCCTCCGGAAGCAACCTCATCCTGTTCATGGGTGCGGGGGATATCACCCACTCGGCAACGCAGTTCGCCACGGCATGCGAAGATGCCGCCGGCGAGGGGGGGCAGGTCGGCCCATGATCTCGACCCAGGAACTGATTCGGCTCGTCAGGGGGCCGATAGCCGTGGCCGAGCCCCTGGGCCCCTATACCGGTCTCCGTATCGGGGGCACGGCCGACTATTTCATCAAGCCCCTGGACCGGAACGACCTGTGCCGGGCGCTCGGCTTTTTCAGCGACCTCGGGTTTCCGTACTTCGTTCTCGGCAGGGGGAGCCGCCTGCTGGTTCACGACAAGGGGTTCAGGGGCACGGTCATCTCGACCCACTTCCTTGACCGCCTCGTCATCGACGGTGAGATGGTCGAAGCAGACGCCGGGGTTCCGGTCCGGATGCTGGTCGATCGGGCAGCCCAGGCTTCGCTCGGCGGCCTGGAGGAGTTCGGGACCGGTGTCGGCACCGTCGGCGGGGCGTTATGCCGGAAAGAGGGCCTGCCAGGCCAGGGCGCCGGCGGGAGCCTCGAGTGGGTCGATGTGCTTCGCAACGGCCGGGTGAAAAGGTTGAGGAACGGAGAGCTGCGTGCCGGAGTCAGAACACTGGAAAGCGGCGGCGATGTGGTCCTCGGCGCCGGATTCAGGCTGAGCAGGACCTCTCAACGCAACCGACCGGTTTCGCCCGTGGTCCGGAGCGCGGGGCCCATCGGGAGTCCGGTCGATTCCGGCCTGCAGGGGGCTCTGTCGGGGCCTGTGTTTCTTGATCCACGGGAGCGGTCCGAAGCCGCCGGACATTCAGCGGAATCGCTGCTCGATGCCTGCGGCCTGAAAGGATTCCGCCATGGCGGACTTTCGTTCTCCGTGTTCGAAGCCAATCGGATCGTCAATCATGGTGGTGCCAGTTCGGACGACGTGCTTGAGCTTGTACGCATGGCAAGGGAATATGTACAGCAGAGGTTCGGGGTCGAGCTCGAACTCGGACTTGTTCTCGTCGGTTACAACATGAACGAAAACCATGGCCTTTTCAACTGATGACATCGGTCGCCCCGGCGACCAGCCTCAGGCCCCGGACGGGTCGGACCTCTCCGGCCCCGGTTCCCCGAAAGGCAAGGCCAGGAGGCTCCTCGGCTCGCCGCCGGTCGTTACGGCCGTTCTGCTCCTGCTCGTGGCGGGCATCGCCGTGCTTGCATGGCAGGCCTCGTCGTGGAAACAGAAGGTTGCCGTGTCGAGAGTGGTGGTCAGCGGCGCGAACCTGCTGTCGCGGCAGCAGATCGAACGCGAGCTCGCCCCGTTCGCCGGCAGGAAGCTTGCGGAGGTACGAGAGGAGGAGGTGCAGCGGTTGCTCGCTTCCGAGCCATGGATCGGGGATGCGAAGGTCGGCAGGGAGCTGAACGGGATTATCAGGGTGACCATAACCGAACGCAAGCCGGTCGCCATGACCCAGTTCCAGGGCAGGCCGATGATCGTCGATACCGAAGGGATGCTGCTTCCCGACAACGGGATTTCCGCGAGGTTTCACCGTCTGCCGCAGGTCTATGGCATCGAGGGAGCTGTTCCTGCCCGGGCTGGCGCCTGGCGCATGTCCCGGGGAGATGAGCGCATGCTCGACAGCATGATCGCGGCATTCGCCCAGACGGATTACGCCGCGCTCCTGCTTCGTGAAATCCATTTTTCTCCCGACAACCAGTCCTGGTTTCTGGTATCCGGCTCGCCTATCCGATTTATTATCGGCAATGACGGCAACTTCAAGGAAAAATTGAAAAAATTCGAGATATTCTGGCAAAAGGTTATTGCAAAAAAGGGGCTCGATTGCTATGAGTCTGTCGACCTTCGATTCCGGGAGAGGGTCTTCGCCAGGGAACCGGAACCCGCCGGTCCCACACCGCCAGTTCCCGTACCCGCTCCGGTACCCACGGCCCCGCCGCCGACACAGCCTTTGCCCCGTTGAACATCACTGAACAGGAACCATGCTGAAAAGCGATATTGTTATCGGTCTCGATATAGGCACCACCAAAGTCTGCGTCGTCGTCGCTGAAAAGGACGATATCGGCAAGCTCAACGTTCTGGGCAAGGGCCGCTCGAATTCCGAAGGTCTGCAGCGGGCGACGGTCGTGAACATCAACAAGACCGTCGACGCCATCAGGAAGGCCGTGGCCGACGCCGAGCGGGAGTCCTCGATCAGGATCAAGGGGGTGAACGTCGGTATCTCCGGCGCGCATGTGCACTGCATTTACAGCAATTCGGAGATCAGCGTCAACCAGTCGGGCATCGTCAACGACTCCGACGTGAGGCGTTTCCTCGAGAAGGCCAAGACCAACATCAGGTACCTCGACATCGACCACGAGATCATCCATGTCATTCCGCAGGAGTTCATCGTGGACGACCAGGACGGGGTGCTCGACCCGATCGGAATGGCCGGCACGACCATGAGGGGCAGCGCCTACATCGTCGTCGGGCTACGAACCAAGATCCGCAACATCAAGCAGTGCATCGAAAAGGCCGGCCTCGAGGTCAGCGCCATGACCTTCGAGCCGGTGGCCTCCGGGCTTGCCGTCATGAAGGACAGCGAAAAGAAGAGCGGCGTGGTGGTGATCGACATCGGCGGCGGAACGACCGAGGTGGCCATCTATATCGACGGTGCGATCCGGTACTCCGAGGTGATCAAGGTCGCGGCGAACGACGTGACGCACGACGTCGCCTATGGAGTCAAGGCGCTGAACGATGTGGCCGAAGAGGTGAAGATACGTTACGGCTGCGCCTGCGCCCGGTTGCTCGGCGAAGACGAGGAGATCATGATCGAGGGCATCGAGGGCCGGCCGAGAAAGTCGTTCCCGAAAAGCTCCCTGACCGTGATCATCGAAGCCCGCATGATGGAGATCTTCGAGCTCGCCAGGGAGATCATCAAGCGCTCCGGCTACTACGAGTACCTGAACGCCGGAGCGATCATCACGGGAGGAGGATCCCTCCTTCCGGGAACGGAGGAGCTTGCCCGGGAGATTCTCGGACTCGACGTACGTACCGGATATCCGGAAGGGGTTTCAGGCGGGATCAAGGAGGCGATCAACAACCCGATGTATGCGACCGTCATGGGCCTGGTTGCGCACTCCCTCCAGAACAACGTGTATCAGGACTACGGCGTGGTCGCACCGTCACAGAGGGAGGCGGCGCCGGAGCCGGAGCCCGTAACGGATCAGCAGGGGGAGCTGGGGCCCGATTCGCCCCAGTCGGGGAAAAAGCTGGTCGACCGGCTCAAGAAGTTCTGGGACCAGTTATAACGGAAGAGACAACAGGCACGATAAAAAGGGAACGGACATCATGGCATTTGAACTTGACCCCGGACTGTTCGACAGCGACCAGGGAGGCGGCGTCTGCATCAAGATCGTAGGTGTCGGCGGTTGCGGCGGCAATGCCGTGAACAATATGATCGACAGGAAGATCAGCGGTACGGAGTTCGTTGTATTCAACACCGATCGACAGGCGCTCCTGAACTCGAAAGCCCCCATCAGGGTCCAGATCGGAAAGAAGGCCACCAACGGCCTCGGCGCCGGTGCCGATCCCGCCAAAGGGCGCCAGGCCGCCGAGGATGATCGAGAGGTCATCGCCACCCAGCTTCGCGGCGCGGACCTTGTCTTCATCGCCGCCGGCATGGGCAAGGGCACCGGCACGGGTGCGGCGCCGGTTGTCGCATCCATCGCCCGGAACATGGGGATCCTTACGATCGGCGTGATCACCAGGCCGTTCAGCTTCGAGGGGCAGATCAAGGCGCGCATCGCCGACGGTGGAATCGCCGAGCTGAGCAAGTACATCGATACGCTCATCCTTGTCGAAAACGAAAAGATTCTCAGTATCGCCGAGGAGGGCGTGAGCGCCACCGAAGCTTACAATATGGCTAACGATGTCCTGTACCGCGCCGTGAAGGGGATCGCCGACATCATCACCCGCCATGGCCATGTCAACGTCGATTTCGCTGATGTCAGGAGCATCATGCAAGGGGCTGGCGACGCCGTCATGGGCTCCGCTGCCGCAGCGGGCGAACGCCGGGCGCTCAAGGCCGCCTCCGACGCCATCAGCAGTCCGCTCATGGACGGAATATCGATCCGTGGAGCGAAAGGGGTGCTGGTCAATATCACTGGTGAAGTCACGATGCGGGACATGTCCGATGCCATGAACTTCATCGAGGAGCAGGTCGGCAGCGACGCCAAGATCATCAACGGCTACGTCGACGAGCCGCAGGTCTCCGGGGAGATCCGTGTCACCGTGATCGTTACCGGATTCAAGAGGAAGGAGCCCGGGGCCGAGCCCCGCAGTACCGTCCAGACCGGAACGAAGGAGACCAGGAGCCCACGGTTGATGCCGTCGCCGGGAGGCCCCCGCCCGGTCCAGCCTGCCGGGTTCTCGGAGGTGCCGGTCGAGGATCTGAGGATTCCTGCCTACATCAGGAAAAGCATGTCCATCAACGAGCCGTCCGAACTGGCGGGAGGACGTCCGCAGGCAGGCCCGAAACCGTTTTCGTCCGCATCGGACGACAATGAGCTGATCCATAAAGGCCAGTCGGATACTCCGGCATATCTGCGAAGAAAAAACGGGACTCCCCTTCAGTGAGTCGTGTGCTATATGGCGAAGCCTCATCTCCGGAGCGCCGTGCGTAGCTCCGGGGACCCATCCTCAACATTTCCAATGTCACTTGACATAAGATGCAGACAACCTGATGCCCGGGATGACACGCGAAGCGTTGCCTCCTTCAGGCAGGGTTGCTGTCGCAAACCGTTTAAATTCAGGAGTTCACAATGCGTTATCGGATGATATCGGCAGAAGAGGCCGTCATGGCCATCAAATCGGGAGACAGGGTGTTCCTGCAGACGGCAGCCGCCACCCCAGCAAGGCTGGTCAACGCCATGGTCGGCAGGGCATCATCGCTGCGGGACGTCGAGATCGTGTGCCTGCATACCGAGGGCGGCGCACCCTACGTGAGCCCGGAGTGCCGGGGCAGTTTCAGGCTCAATGCCTTCTTTGTCGGCAAGAACGTGCGCTCCGCCGTACAGTGCGGTGAAGCCGATGCCATCCCCATCTTCCTGAGTGACGTGCCGTCGCTGTTCTACAACGACGTCATGCCGCTCGACGTCGCCATGGTGCATGTGTCTCCTCCCGATCGGCATGGCTACTGTTCCCTGGGTGTTTCTGTCGACGTTACCCGTGCCGCCGTCCATACGGCCCGCCACGTGATCGCCCAGGTCAACCCGAACATGCCGCGTACCCATGGCGAGGGGTTGCTGCACGTCAGCAAGATCAACTCGATGGTCGAGGTGGACGATCCTTTGCCGGAAGTACCCCTGCACGAACTCAGCGCCGCCGAGCGACAGATCGGCCTGCATATCGCCTCCATCGTCGAGGATGGGGCCACCCTGCAGATGGGGATCGGCGCGATCCCCGATGCCACGCTTGCCGCGCTCGGAGGGCACCGTGACCTGGGCATCCATTCGGAGATGTTCTCTGACGGGGTGGTCGATCTCGTGGAAAAGGGGGTCATCACCGGACGGTTCAAGAAGACCCATAACGAGATCATCGTGGCGAGCTTCCTGATGGGCACCCGCAAGCTCTACGATTTTGTCGACGATAATCCGCAGGTCGAAATGTTCGGATCGGATTACATCAACGATACCCGGGAGATCCGGAAGAATCCGAAGGTCGTGGCCATCAACAGTGCCATCGAAATCGACATGACCGGGCAGGTCTGCGCCGATTCCATCGGGGTCAAGCACTTTTCCGGAGTCGGCGGGCAGATGGACTTCATCCGCGGCGCGGCGCTCTCGAAAGGTGGCAAGCCGATCATCGCGCTTCCGTCGATCACGGCGAAGGGGGAGTCGAGGATCGTGCCGCAGCTCAAGCCCGGTGCCGGAGTGGTGACCACCCGCGCCCATGTGCAGTATGTGGTTACCGAGTACGGTATCGTCAACCTCTACGGAAAAAATCTTCGCCAGCGTGTCGATGCCATGGCCAGCATCGCCCACCCCGATTTTCGTGAGGAGATAAGTCGCATGGGGCATGATATTTACGGGAGGAAGAGCGTCTGTACGGAGTGATCGTTGTAGCGGGAAGCTTGTGACTCATCGGCAAAACACCTTATTTTACCGAGGTGGGCAGTTGACCGGAAATCCCATCCCCTGAAAGGAGGAGCGCCATGTTGTCAGGCTTGTCGAAACTTACGAAGGAGCAGCTCGAGGAGATTCGATCGCTCGAGCAGAAGCTGGGCAAGACCCTGCTCTCGTTTTCAAGCTACGAAGTCGTCCCGGAGGATCTCGACCCGGATGACCTCGTCTTGCTCAAAGAGCTGGAGGAGAAGCTCGGGACGATGATTGTCGCGGTAAGGGAGCTCAGGCAGAGGGCCTGAATGCACCTTGAAAAATCTATTCCGTGATCCGATTGCTGCGTTGGCCGGTGCTCGAAATCCTCATGTACTCTGTGTACACTCCGGTTTCTGCGCTCCGTCCGCCTTGCACTCAAATCACTCATGACGCTTGTTCAAGGTGCCCTAAGTCCTATCAGGCTGAGCATCCTACCGGTGGCGCCGTGATCCCGGCGGTAGGAGAAGAAGAGGTCGTGGTCCCTGTACGAACAGCAGGCCGAGCACTGCACCTGTTCCTGGGGGAGGCCGGCTTCGTGCAGTTGGTCGCGGTTCGCCGCTGACAAGTCGAGGAGGCGCCGTCCCTCCGTTCCGGGAGAGGGGCTGAGGTAGCGCTTGTCAAACCGGCCGGCCACCTCCTCTCCGATCTCATAACACGTTGCCGATATGCCTGTGCCGACCCATGCGAAGCACGCCTCGGGCCGGGTGCCGAAGGCCTCGGCCATGGCGGCGACGGTCTTCGCTGCGAGGTGCCCTGCGGTTCCCTGCCACCCCGCATGAACGGCTCCAGAGGCGCCGTGTTCAGGATCATGGATCAGCACCGGATAGCAGTCGGCGGTCACGATGCCGGGATAGATTCCCGGAGTGTCGGTGATCAGTGCGTCGAAGCCGTCGACATGGCCGGGGCGTCCTACCCTGCAGATCGAAGTGCCGTGCACCTGATTGGTGAGTACGACGTTTTCCGTCGGCAGACGAAGGTGCCGAGAGAGGCGGTCGAGGTTTGCCTGGACATTGCGAGGGCTGTCGTCCGTGCGCAACCCGAGGTTCATCGAATCGAAGGGCGCCGCGCTGGACCCTCCCTGACGGGTGGTCTGGAGGGCGACGACACCAGGGAGATCCCTGAAGATTTCCGGCAGGATCAGCAGCAGTTCACCATGAGGGTTCATAGGACGGCGGAGGGTTATCTGGGAAGTTTTATGACCAGAATGTGCGATGCTTCCCAGAACTCCTGGGGGTTCCTGATGACGATGACCGATGAATCCGTCCCCTGGCGGTTCTCGCCCTGATGTTTCGCGATGGTATAGGAGCTTTTGTTGTGCAGGGTCATGACCGTGTAGCTTCCGGCCTTGGCAGGCACGGCGATCTTGTAGGTCTTGAGCCGGTTGACCCTGGCAAAGCGGCGGAGGGGTATGTGGCCGCTCAGCCGCCACGATGAACCCAGAAAGCCGAAAAATCCCCGGTCCTTCTCGATGATCTTCCACTTCGCCAGGCTGTCCTGGGGGGCGGCGAGCACATAACCGGCCCTCAGGCTGTCGTTCAGCGATGCGGCGATGTTGCCGGAGCGAATCAGGCAGCGTTTCAGGCTGTCGACTTCCAGCTGTTTCATCGCGATGCTCTGCTCCATTCCGGATATCTCCTGTTCGAGCTCTGCTGTTTTCCGGCGATGGCTTTCGAGCCGCTTCTCAAGGTCGACAAGCCGGACCCGGTTGTCGTCCATCACTGAATCGATCAGTACGATATTTCCCTCGATCCTGTTTTGTATGCGACGGTTATCGGCTATGCTGCTGATGGATTCGGCCACCTTGCTCGCGACGGAGACGATGCCCTGCTTCTGGTTGACGAGTTCAAGGTTGTTATTGATAGCCTGCAGGGTGCTGTCGGCGCTTGCGCTGCCGCGGTCGGCGCCGGAAGGCGTGAAACCGCAGGATGAGAGCAGAAGGAGCGAGAGAATGATGAGCGGTTTGCGCATGGATCGTCACGATTGAAGCAGGAATCACTGAAGGAGGAATATTGGAAAATAGGCTATTTTGGAAAACAGATGCAAGCCGTATGTTTGCAGATGTCGTTATTTTACAAGCTGATGTGTTATCTTTTCAAATCATTAACCATGCAATGGAGCTGAAAAGATGAAGATTCTCGTCATCGGGGGGGCAGGGTACATCGGAAGCCATGTCTCACGCGAGTTCCTCGATCGTGGATATCAGGTCACGGTGTTCGACAATCTCTCCACGGGACGGGAAGAGAATCTTTTCGAAGATGCCGAGTTCGTCCGGGGAGACATCCTCAACCAGGATGATCTATCGGCAGTCATGAAACAGGGGTTTGACGGATGCGTGCATCTCGCCGCCCTCAAGGCCGCCGGGGTGTCGATGCTGCACCCTGAACCCTACTCCGTCACCAACATCTGCGGCACGATCTCCGTACTCAACCAGGCGGTTGAAAGCGGTATCGGATGCCTTCTGTTCTCCTCCTCGGCAGCCATATTCGGCAACCCGCAGTACCAGCCGATCGACGAGGAGCACCCGAAGGAGCCCGAAAACTACTACGGCTTCACCAAGCTGGAGATCGAGAGGATTCTGGAGTGGTATGACCGGCTCAAAGGGCTTCGGTTCGCTGCGGTCAGATACTTCAATGCCGCAGGTTTCGATGTCAGGGGCCGGATCAGGGGGCTCGAGCGGAATCCCGAGAACCTTCTTCCTGTCGTCATGGAGGCGGCCCTCGGCATCAGGGCCTCTCTTTCCGTCTTTGGTGACGACTACCCGACCAGGGATGGCACCTGTATCCGTGATTATGTCCATGTCTCCGACCTTGCCGTCGCCCATGTGGCCGCCTTCGAACAGGTGATCCGCCAGGGCAGGAGCCTTTCGGTCAACCTCGGCAGCGAATCAGGGGTCTCGGTGCTCGAAATGCTCGATCACGCACGCCGGGTGACCGGACGGCCTATTCCCGCCACGATCGCCCCGCGACGCGCAGGAGATCCCCCCTGCCTTGTCGCATCTTCGGCGAAGGCTCGTGAACTGCTTGGCTGGGTGCCGAAGCACAGCAGCCCGGAGACGCTCGTCGAATCGACCTGGGAGGTTTACCGGAGGGCGTTTGAGGAGAACGGACGGCTTTGAATCTGACGGCATCACAGCCGATCGGTCCACCGAGGTATGAAAGGAGGATGGCTATGTTAGGCAAAGACGGGAAAAAGGATAAATTCACTGACCAGTTCGGCAGGTCAGTCAGGTCGATGTCCGACTTCCTCGGCATCGGAGTGCAGATCGCGGCCAGCTTCGCTTTTTTCGTATTTCTCGGCTACTGGGCCGACACGAAGCTCGGCACGTCGCCGTTGCTGCTGCTTGCTGGAGTTCTGGTCGGCATGGTCGGCATGGGCCTGGTGCTCATGAAAACCGTACAGAAAGCGAACCGGGAGCATGATGACCGGACATGAGTTAACTGAATTCACGAAAAGAAGATTGAGAGATGAAGCCCTTGTTTGATTTTCTGGTAAAGTTATTTATCTTGTCCGTCATTTTATGGGGGGTTATCTACTGGGGATATACGAAATATCCGATCGATCTGCCCACCGTGTTCACGGCATGGAGCATGGTCACCCTCAATGCCCTTGTCGGGTATCTGCTCTTTGAATATGCATTTGACAAGGAGTCACGGATTTTCACACTGGTTGTGTTTGGCGGCTTGACCCTGAGGCTTCTGGTGATCATGGCCCTGGTGCTTGTCATCAATATCCTCCATCTGGTCAAGTCCATAGACTTTGTGGTATCGTTCATCTCCTTTTACTGCATTTATCTGGTCGTCGAGATCCTCGGCTATCAAAAGAAGAATCAACTGAAGAAAAACGCTGCAAGAAACGGATAATCGTCATGCGAGTTAAAGCGATCTCAAGAATTCTGGCACTGGTTGTGCCTGTCCTTCTAAGCCTGAACAGCCATGCTTTCGCTGTTACCGGCCAGGATGAGGCCCCGGTCCGGGAGACTGCTGCCGCGGCGGCACCGGCCGCTCCGTCAACTGTCGCAGCGCCGGTCGCCGCCCCTTCGGCCGAAGCGGCCGCCCCTGCTGCCGAGGGCGCCGAGAAGCCAGGTGACGTCATCATGCACCATATTCTCGACAACAGCACCTTCGCATTCGAGCCGTTCGGCGAGATCCATCTGCCCCACCTCTCCGTGGGTGGCTATGACATCTCGATCACCAAGCATGTCGTGATGCTCTGGCTTGCAGCGGTTATCCTGATCGTCGCGGCCAGCGCCGCAGGCGCCAGCGTCAGGAAGATGTCCGCAAAGCAGGCTCCCAGCGGTATCGCAAATGTCATCGAGTCACTCGTCGATTTCATACGGCTCGACGTGGCGAAATCGAACATCGGTCATGGGTACGAAAAGCACCTTCCCTTCCTGCTCACGGTATTCTTCTTCATTCTCGTCTGCAACCTGCTCGGACTGATCCCTTACGGTGCGACCGCCACCGGAAACGTCAACGTCACGCTTGCCCTGTCACTGTTCACCTTCGTGATCACCCAGATAGCGGCATTCAAGGCACATGGCGTAAAAGGTTATCTCCAGCACCTCACAGCAGGCACGCACTGGTCCCTCTGGATCATCATGGTGCCGATCGAGATCATCGGCCAGTTCACCAAGCCTTTTGCACTGACCGTCCGACTCTTCGCGAACATGACGGCAGGTCACATCATTATTCTCAGCCTGATTTTCATCAGCTTCATCCTGAAGAGCTATATCGTGGCCATGGCCGTATCCGTGCCGTTCGCGATCTTCATCTACCTGCTCGAGCTGTTCGTAGCCTTCCTGCAGGCCTTCGTTTTCACCATGCTGTCGGCACTCTTCATCGGTCTGGCCACGGCACACGAGGGGCATGATGATCACGCTATCGAGGGTGCGCATCATTGATGTTGAGGCAGGGCTGATGTTTTAAAAAGAAATCGTATCTTAAAGTTTATTATCAATTTTTCAGAACCGCTACAAAAGGTAGCATTCACTTTATACAAACAATAAACGGAGGCAATTCAAAGATGGAAGGTTTGGGTTATTTAGGTGCGGGCATCGGCGCCGGTCTGGCAGTTATCGGTGCAGGTCTTGGTATCGGAAACATCGCTGCTTCAGCAGCAGAAGGCACTGCCCGTCAGCCTGAAGCTACGTCGGACATCCGTACCACGATGATCATTGCAGCTGCTCTTATCGAGGGTGTTGCTCTGTTCGGTGAGGTTATCTGCGTGCTTCTTGCTCTGAAGTAATGCGTCTTGCCATAGCTTAATCCGTCTGCAGTATCTATCGGAAACTGCAGACGGTTTTTTATCAAACTGTTAAAGGACTGCGTACATGCTTACGTCAGGGATCATTCTTCTCGAAGGCGGGCTTCTCAATCCGAATCCGGGTCTCATATTCTGGACGGCGATAACCTTCCTGATCGTGCTTCTTATCCTTAAGAAGACGGCCTGGGGACCGATCATTTCGATGCTCGAAGAGCGGGAGAAAGGCATCCAGTCGGCGATTGACCGCGCCCATACCGCAAAGGATGAGGCCGAGGCGATCCTGAAAAAAAACCGGGAGCTCCTGGCCAAGGCCGATGCCGAGGCTGACCGTCTCATCAGGGAAGGCAAGGAGTATGCTGAAAAGGTTCGCTCGGAGCTTTCAGAAAAAGCACAGATTGAGTCGCAGAAGATCATTGCTTCGGCCAAAGAGGAGATCGAGCAGGAAAAGCGCAGGGCACTCGATGTGCTCCGGAACGAGGTCGCCGACCTGGCGATCAAGGGCGCAGAGAAGATCATCAGGACCTCGCTGGATGCCGAAAAGCAGAAGTCAGTGGTCGATGACATGATCAGGGAATTAGCCTCAACGCGTAACTGAATAAACTCCGGAACTATGTCAAGTGCAATCGCAAGCCGCCGGTATGCCTCAGCTCTGCTGGACGTTGCCATAGAGGGCAATTTTCTGGAGAAGGTTACCGCAGACCTGCAGAATATCCAGGAGGTGCTCGGCCAGAGCCGGGAGCTTCAGTTGGCGCTCAAGAGTCCGCTGATCAAGGGTGACAAGAAGTCACAGATCCTGGAGGCTATCTTCGGTGACAGCATCAGCGACAAGACCATCATCTTCATCAGGCTGCTCGCTCATAAAAAACGCGCCCAGCTTCTCTTCGAGGTCGTCACGGAGTTCAACTCCCTTCTCGACGAGAAAAACGGTTATCTGAATGCCGATGTGCGGAGCGCCGTGAAACTCGGCGACGATCAGGCCCGCGAACTGGTCAACGGCCTTTCGGCAAGGACCGGCAAGAAAATTCGTGCCAAAATGTCACTCGATGAATCGCTTATCGGCGGGTTCACCGTCAAGATCGGCGACACGATTCTCGACGGCAGCGTCAGCCATCAGCTGCAGCTGCTCAGGAAGTCGCTTTCAGCGGAATCAGCCTGATCCATAGAGGACCGAGTCTCAGCAAAAGCCTGCCACGATGCAGGCTTTTTTTGTTTCATTGAAAAGGTTAATTTTTGCCTCAGCCTGAAAATTTGTATCATACACCATTATGTTAAGGGGCTTTAGCTCAGTTGGTAGAGCGTCTCGTTCGCAATGAGAAGGTCAGGGGTTCGACTCCCCTAAGCTCCACAATACCCGTAAGCCCTGCCGTTGCAGGATCGCCGCAACTGAAGGTGACGGGTCGTTCTGACTGCGAGGTAACCTGCAGCAGCAGAAGTATCCTGCCTGTCAGTTTTCTTTCAAGGCCTCCCTGCGGAGCGACAACCTGCAGAAGGCGGGTGACAATCTCTCAGCAGCAGTCCAGACTCTCTCATCAACCCTGGTACAAGGACGTTTTCATGCCTCATCTGATTTCCGGAATGCGATTCCGAACATTTCTGCCCGCAATGCTCTGTTGTGCAATGCTCCTTTCGGCCTGTGCGTCATCAAAACGTGCCGCGGTAACGGAGTCCAAAGAGGATCGTTTCCGCGTCGCTATGGCGGAACTCGACAGGAAACATTACGACCTGGCAATCCTGAAACTCGAGGGGCTCATGTTCTCGACCAGGGCGACTCCGCTCGAGGACAAGGTACTGCACTCACTCGGTTACGCCTATTTCCAGACCAAACAGTACATGCTCTCGGCAGAGATCTACCGTCGCCTGTTGCAGCAGACCCCCGATTCACCATTCGCAAGGGATGCGCAGTTCCAGCTTGCCCGGTCGTTCGAAAAACTCTCGCCTCACTACGAGCTCGACCAGGAGTCCACCGTCAAGGCCATCAACGAATTCAGGATCTATCTTGACCAGTACCCCTCACAGGACGCAGAGCGAATCAACAGCGATGTCGAGACCTACCGGGAACTCCTGAAACTCAAGCCCGACAATGCGCAGTACAAGGCGAAATATGAGCAGGCGATGTCGGAACTCTCGCAGGCGTCGCCCGCCAAATACTCTCTCGCCGCCATTCCTGTTCTCCGTGAGAAACTCGCGCACAACAAATACTCGATAGCATCTCATTACGCCCGGCTCAAGAAATACCGTCCGGCCTCGATGTACTACGACCAGGTGATTGCCAATTTTTCCGACACTGTCTGGAACGAACCTGCATGGTTGGGTAAGATCGATATGGCCGTCAAGCGGAGCAAGTGGTTTGAGGCCCGCCAGGCGATCGAACAGTTCCAGCTCCACTACCCGGAGAAAAAGGACAAGGTCGACGCTATCTACAAGAAGGTGCTCAGGAAGTTCTCGACAACCTGACGGGAGCGTGAGCGGTGCGTCTCGGAGTATACGGAGGATCGTTCGATCCTCCGCATAACGGCCACCTGGCGCTCTGTCTCCTTGCCCGTGAAAAGCTCGGCCTTGACCGGCTGGTTATTTCGGTATCGAAAAACCCCTTCAAATCCCTCCCTGCGGCCTCCGATGAACACAGACGGCGAATGACCATGCTTCTCGCCGACGAGCTCAACCGGACGAGTGAGTTCGCCGAGGTCACAGACTGGGAGCTCGGGCGCCCGGGACCCTCCTATACCATCGATCTCCTGCTCCATCTCCGAAGTCGTCACCGCGAAGATGAACTGGTGCTGCTCGTCGGTGAAGACAGCTATAACGAGATGCCGAGATGGAAATCTTCGGATGAGATACCGGCGCATTGCACCATTTCGGTGTTCAGAAGGCGGGACGCGTCAGGTACGGGCGAGCTTTCCTGCGGTGGGCAGCCGCCGGCCATCTGTGTCGATTTCGACATGCCGGTATCCGCCACCGAGGTCCGTGGGCTGCTCCGGCAAGGCAAATCGGCAGGGGATCTGCTTCCGGAGTCGATAGCACGTTATATCAGGGCCAACAACCTCTACAGCTGAGCGCGGGAGAGCAGGGGGGCGTCACATCGATTCTGGGGCCGAGATGCCGAGCAGCCGGAACCCGTTCCTGAGCACCTGTCGCACAGAGAGCGAAAGCTCGAGCCTCGCCGTGCGTATCCCGGGATCCGCCTTCAGTATCGGACACTCCTGGTAGAACTTGTGGTACAGTTCAGCGACGGTGTGCAGGTATTCGACCATCTTCTGCGGTTCAAGGAACCGAAGGCACGACTGGATCACCTCCGGATAGTCGAGAAGGGTCGAACCGAGTTCGATCTCCACCGGTTCTGTCAAGAGGCCCAGGTTTTCACCTGACGCCGCACCGCTGTCGAACTCCGTTTCCTTAGTCGCCATCCGCAGGAGGCTGCAGATCCTTGCATGAGCATACTGGAGATAGAAGACCGGATTGTCCTTGGACTGGCGCTTGGCAAGGTCGATGTCGAAATTGAGGTGGGAATCCTTGCTGCGCATGATGAAGAACAGGCGGGTGGCATCGGCTCCCACCTCGTCGATCAGATCGTCGAGCAGGTCCGCGTTTCCTTTTCGGGTTGACATCTTGATCGTCTGTCCGCCGACCGTGGTGGTGACGAACTGGTTGATGGCGACCCGGATGCGGCCGGTGTCATACCCGAGGATCTTCAGCGCCTCGCTGACGTCGGGGTACTCGTCGATGTGGTCCGCGCCGAAAATGTTCACGATCAGGGAGTAGCCCCGGTCGAATTTGGTGACATGATAGGCGATGTCGGGCAAGCGGTAGCTGGGGTCGCCTGATGACTTGATGAGCACCTTGTCCTTCTCCTGGCCAAGCTTCGTGGTCGTGAACCAGGTGGCGTTTTCATGCCTTGAGATGAACCCTTTGGCATCGAGGGCATCGATGACGGCCTGATTCGGCGATATGCCGCTCCCTCCAGCGTTGTAGAGCGTGTGTTCGTTGAAGAACGAGTCGTGGGTGATCGACAGGCGGGAAAGCGTTTTCCTGATGGAGGTGAAGATGATGCCTTCGGCGGTCTCCTTGAAGATGGCGAGGCTGTCGTTCGAGGCAAGCGAGTCACCATGCTCGATGAAGAGCGTCCCGGCGATGTCGCGGATGTAGTCGCCCTGATAGTGGGTCGACGGGAATTCGACCGTGTGTCCGCACCGTTCGAGGTAGCGGTACCGGACCGATTCCGCGAGGATCTGCATCTGCCGACCGGCGTCGTTGAAGTAGTATTCGCGGGTAACCTGATAGCCCTGCGTGTCGAGGAGGTTGGCGATGCAGTCCCCAAGCACGCCGCCCCGTCCCCTGCCGACCGTCAGTGGGCCTGTCGGATTGGCGCTGACATACTCTACGATGGCTCGCTGGCCCTCTCCGTCCAGGTTTCTGCCGAACGACTCTCCTTTCCTGAGCACCTCGCGAACCGAGCGCATGATGAAGGCCGGGTCGAGATGGAAGTTGATGAAGCCGGGGCCCGCAACCTCTGTCCGGACCACGGTGCCTTCCGGAAACGACAGGTGTCCGATCAGTTCACCGGCCAGCTCGCGGGGATTTCGTTTCAGCTCTTTGGCAAGGAGGAAGGCGATGTTCGTGGAAAAGTCGCCGAACTTCTTTTCAGTCGGCTTTTCGATCTGTATCTCCCTGTCGGTCTCGATGCCTGCCGAACGCAGCGCCCCCTGGATGAAAGGAATGAAGAAGTCTCGCATCTGGTTACCTGTATGTCGTTGTGTGCACGCCGCATATGAGGTCGTGCAGCGTTTCGGGTCTCAGCCCTGAAAAATCCCCGATGAAGCCGATGATGTTGTCGAAACCCGAAAAGGCCTCCGGTGGGTTGGTGGTCGTGACGGCCACGCAGCGCATGCCGGCCGCCGCTGCGGCTTCTACCCCCGGCAGGGCGTCTTCGAAGACGATGCATGATGACGGATCGGCTCCGAGCAGGCCGGCCGCCTTGAGGAAGGTCTCCGGGTGCGGCTTGCCGTGGCTCACCTGATGGGCGCCGACCACAGCCTGGAACCTGGATTCAATGCCCAGGAGCCCGAGCACGTAGGCGATATTCTTCGGACCAGCCCCGGTACCGATGCCCAGCCGGATGCCGGCGTCGGCCGCGTTCGCCAGAAACTCCCCGAGGCCGGCCATGGGGGTGATGGCGTCACGGTTCATCACCCGGTAGAGGATATCCTTGAGTTCGGTCAGGCGTTCGGCATCCGCGGGAGAGATGGAGGGGTCGAGGAAGTACCGAAGCACATCGAGCCCCTTCATACCGGCGGTTTCGACCAGGTAACGCTCAGGGTCGAGCCCCTCGAGGCCGTGGTCGGTGAAGAGGTCTACCCACGACTGCGCATGCATTCTCATGTTGTCCGTGAGCACGCCGTCCATGTCGAAGATGAAGGCCCGGGTAGCGCCGTTGCTTTCGGGAATCATTGGCGGATCTCCCCGAGATGCATCGCTTCGCGAACTTCGATCATCGTGCTGCGGGCGATCCGGCGGGCCTTCTCCTCTCCCTCGTGCAGGATCTGGCGGACCATCTCCGGCTGCGCCTCATAGTGGCGACGTTTTTCGAGCATGGGCGACAGCTCCTCGGAGATCGCCGCGGAGCACATCTTCTTGCAGTCCACGCAGCCAAGCGAACCCGACCGGCAGCCCTCTTCGATCGCAGGAACCTGTCCGGGTTTCGTGAACTTCAGGTGGTAGCTGTAGACTGTGCAGACCTCGGGGCGCCCGGGGTCGTTGCGACGCACCTTCAACGTATCGGTCACCGCGTTGCGCATCTTGCCGGCGATCTCCTCCGGGGTGTCGCTCAAGAGGATGGTGTTGCCCAGCGACTTGGACATCTTCGCCTTGCCGTCGAGGCCGAGCAGCCTTGAAAACTTCGTGATCTTCGGCGCCGGCTCGGGGAAGACCTCTCCGAGGATCGGGTGGGGAAAATGGGTGTTGAACTTCCTCGAGATTTCGCGGGTTATCTCGACGTGGGGCAGCTGATCCTCGCCGACCGGTACGACATTGCCTTTGTAGAGCAGGATGTCGGCAGCCTGGAGCACCGGATAGCCAAGGTGCCCGTAGGACATCGACTCCATGTTCAGGTCACGCACCTGTTCCTTCAGGGTGGGGTTGCGTTCGAGGCGGGCCGTGGTGATCAGGTTGGCGAAAATCAGGAACAGCTCGGCGTGCTCCTTGATCTGGGACTGCCGGAATACCGGGCTCTTTTCGGGGTCTACGCCGGCAGCAAGCCAGTCGATCAGCATGTCGATCGTATGGCCGTAAATGCTTCCCGTGTCGAGCGATGTGGTGAGGTTATGGTAATCGGCGATCAGGAAGCAGGTTTCGTAGGCGCGTGCGCCGTCAGGCTGCAGCATGTTCTGCTGCTCGATCCAGTTTTCGAGGGCTCCCGTGTAATGGCCGAGGTGCAGGCGGCCGGTTGGGCGCATCCCGCTGAGAATTCGTTGTGTCGACATATAGCCGTTTTTCGTGGCATGTCCGGTGCATCCCCGGGGGTTGCCGGCCGGTTCAATTGTTTGCTTTCGAAGTTATCACAGTTGCCACAAAGATAAAAGCGCCGTTTTGTTTTTTATCTTTGGAACGCTATATTAGACGACTTGTTTTTAATTGCATTTGACAATAAAAACAAAGCAAAACCCGTTTAGGAGAGTAAGTCCTATACAACATTCTCTTGCCCAACCATGTCAGGTCCGGAAGGAAGCAGCATCCGGCAATGTGAGTGTGTGATATAGTCAGCTTGCTCTCCTTTTTTTATTTTTACCCGCTATCCAGTCATCCGAAAAGAAAACGGCACAGGAGTCACCAATGCAGAATGAGAAGAAAGGGGAGTTTCTGAAGGAACCGATCAGGCATATCGAGATCAAGAAGCATAACGTCGTGCCGATGGTCGAGCAGATGGCCGACATGGCCTTCCAGGCAAGGAACCTGGCCCGCGCCGCTTCGATCGTCGACCTCATGCAGCAGGACAAGGAGTGCGCGGTGATCCTGACCCTCGCCGGCTCGCTCATCAGCGCCGGCCTGAAACAGGTCATCATCGACATGATCGACAACCACATGGTCGACGCCATCGTATCGACCGGGGCCAACATCGTCGACCAGGACTTCTTCGAAGCCCTCGGATTCAAGCACTACAAGGGCAGCCAGTTCGCCGATGACGCCGAGCTCCGCGAGCTTGCCATCGACCGCATCTACGACACCTACATCGACGAGGACGACCTCCGCATCTGCGACGAAACGACGGCCATCATCGCCAATTCGATGCAGCCCGGCGCCTATTCGTCACGCGAATTCATCGTCGAGATGGGCCGCTATATCGAGGAGAAGGGGCATGACCGGAACTCCATCGTCTACAAGGCCTACGAGAAGGGCGTACCGATCTTCTGCCCGGCATTCTCCGACTGCTCGGCCGGATTCGGCCTGGTGCACCACCAGTGGAACAACCCCGACCGCCACGTCTCCATCGACTCGGTCAAGGATTTCCGGGAGCTGACGAAGATCAAGATCGAAAACGACCGGACCGGCATCTTCATGATCGGAGGGGGCGTTCCGAAGAACTTCACCCAGGACATCGTGGTGGCTGCAGAGGTGCTTGGCTACGAGGAGGTCTCGATGCACACCTATGCCGTTCAGATCACGGTGGCCGACGAGCGCGACGGAGCGCTGTCCGGATCAACACTCAAGGAGGCCAGCTCCTGGGGCAAGGTGGACACGGTCCACGAGCAGATGGTCTACGCCGAAGCCACGCTGGCCTTCCCGCTGATCGCCGGCTACGCTTACCACAAGGGCAACTGGGCAGGACGAGAGGCAAAAAACTTCAACGCCATGCTCGATGCCAAAACCGTCAACGCCTGAGGAGGCCTTATGAAATTCTTCATCGATACCGCCAGCCTTGACGAAATCCGCGCCGCCGAAGAGCTCGGCGTGCTCGATGGCGTCACGACCAACCCGTCGCTGATCGCCAAGATCGTCAAGGATCCGGCGAACTTCAACTACAGCGACTTCAAGGAGCATATCGCCAAGATCTGCGCCATCGTCGATGGTCCGGTCAGCGCCGAGGTCACCACGCTCAAGTCGGAGGAGATGATCGCCCAGGGCGAGGATCTCGCAGCAATTCATGACAATGTGGTCGTCAAGTGCCCCCTGACCGTTGACGGGCTCAAGGCCATCAGGCACTTCTCCCGACAGGGCATCAAGACCAACGCCACTCTCGTATTCTCGCTGAACCAGGCCCTGCTTGCCGCCAAGGCCGGTGCGGACTACGTCAGTCCGTTCGTCGGTCGTCTCGACGACATCAGTACCTCAGGCATGGCGCTCGTCGAGCAGATCGTGACCATGTTCGACAACTACGGTTATCTGACCGAGGTGATCGTCGCCAGCGTTCGCCATCCGCAACACGTCGTCGAGGCCTCGATGATCGGCGCCGACATAGCAACCCTCCCTTATTCGGTCATCAAGCAGCTGGTCAACCACCCGCTGACCGACTCCGGCCTGAAGAAGTTCATGGATGACGCCGCGGTGATGAAGCGGTAGGAGGAATGCGTGACACGCGACGCGAAACACGAGAATACACAAAAAAGGAAGCCGGGTTAAGGCTTCCTTTTTTATTTGTATGGCGAAAAGGGGCGGGTCAGTGGTAGACCGACTCCACCTTCACTCTGGCGGTTCCTTTTTCGTAATAACCAAGCTGCTTTGCGGCTTCGGCGCTCAGGTCGATGACCCGGTCGTCCACGAAGGGGCCCCGATCGTTGACCCGGACCACGATCGAACGGTTGTTTTCGAGGTTGGTGACCCTTACGATCATTGGCAGGGGCAGGTATTTGTGGGCTGCGCTCGGCTGGCCGGGATCGAAGATCTCGCCGTATGCCGTAGCCTGCCCGTTGTGCTGATCGAGGGTCTCCTGGCCGTACCATGAGGCGATGCCGGTTTCCTCGTAGGAGTAGACCTGGTCGAAGCTCATCGGCACGTAGACCCTTCCCCTGATCACATAGGGGGCGTTCTTGAGCTTGCCCAGGCGGAACGCCTCCTCGGGAGAGAGTCCGGCTCTGCCTCCGGTGGATATCGGTCCCCTCGATGTCGAGCAGGCTCCGAGGCCAAGAAACAGGAGCGCGAAGAGCGCGATGATATATTTTTTGTTCTTCATAGGGCGGTCATGCTTCAGGAACGCACTGGCAGGGATCGATGCCGGTGTCCGGTTCACGCGTCTGTACCGGGCGCGGGTTTCTGAAAAAATAGCCATTTCAGGAGAATTATCACGATCTCATCGTATATTTGCTGTTCACGATCTCGAAAGCAAGATTCAAGGGGGCGCGTCGCGTTGCGGCCTCGATTCCGGAACAAGCGCAAGTATCCTGAATGACGAAGAAGGGACTCGATGGCCCGAATGACCGGCACCTGACGGGGGTGATGGTTCTTCACGGCTTCACGGCAAACCTCGACAGCGTCAGGGAACTGTTCGCTCCGCTCATCCGGACCGGTCTCGACCTGGCCACTCCGCTGCTCAGGGGCCATGGGCTCTCCTCTCCCGATCATCTTCGTGAGGTGACCTGGCAGGACTGGTTCGACGACGCTGAAGAGGCCATGGCCGCGTCGGCCGGAAGCTCCGGCAAGCTGGTCGTGATCGGACACAGCATGGGGGCGCTTCTCGCGCTGCAACTGGCCGCCCGTCATCCTGATCTCATCGACTCGGTCATACTCGCCACTCCGCCGATCAGGCTGACCTCCCTGCTCGGTCCCTCGAGGCCGCTGCACTTTCTCGCCCCCCTCATCAGCATGTTCATCGACCGATGGGAGATCGAGTCCAGGTTTGCGGACCCCGCTTGCGCCATTGTGCCTGAGCATTATGAATGGGCTCCGACCATGACCATCATGTCGATGTTTGACCTGGTGCAGGCTACCCTGCCGGTCATGAGTCGTGTGCGTGTTCCTGTGCTCATCATCCAGAGCAGGCATGAAAGCGTCGTACTGCCTGAAAGCGCCGAGATCATCCTGCAGGCGATCGCTACCTCGCCGGAAGAAAAATCGGTGGTCTGGCTCGAAAGATCAGATCACCAGGTATTCTGCGACTGCGAACGTGATCTCGCCGTCAGGGCGGTCACGGAGTTCGTCGCCGGCCGAATCGCATCTTCGAAGATTTTGTCGCGTCCCTAGCCACTCCTGCGGCACGTTTGGAATGTCATGTCGTCATCTTTAAATCACAACATTACCTTCATGGACAAGAAAAGGGGTTTTATGATCGCGCTGTTGCCGATCGTCCTGTCGTTGTCATCGCCCAATCTCAGGGCAGAGGAAACTCAGCGGCCAACCACGTCCGCGGCAAGTGGCGAAGCCCGCCCGCACGGAGTTTTCCTCGATGAATTCGGCGTCGGCAGCGGCTACGCCTGGGGGTCACTGAATGGCGGCCATGACCGGTTCAGCGCAGTCCCTATGTACCTCAGGATCGGTTTCGACATGAACTCCCTGTTCGGGATGCATGATCGCAGGAGCACCCTGCAGCTTGCCCTTGAGCCCTTCGTGAACCCCGTTACCGCACCCGACCACGGAGTCGAGACCGGCCTCGACGTGTTCGTCCGCTACCTCCATCCGCTTTTCCCCTCGGTGAAGCTGGTCTCCGAGATCGGCTCCGGCCCCATGTATCTGAGCATCGACACTCACGAGCAGGGCAAGGCCGGATTCAATTTCCTGAACCAGTTCGGCCTTGGTTCGCAGGTGGCGCTCTCCGACAAATGGGCGCTGACCGTCGGCTACCGGTTCCGGCATCTTTCCAACGCGGGAACAAGCACCCCCAACGCAGGAATCAATTCGAACGCAGTCACCGTGAGCATTTCGGCCCTGTACTGAATCGGATCTGAAGATGCTGCCGCCCGACATGGACTTTCCGATCGAGGTCGTCGACCTGAGCCATTCGATAGGGCCGGCCATGCCGGTCTGGCCAGGCACTCCCGGGCCGGAGTTCCTCAAGCTCTCCAGTGTTGCGGATGATGGCTACGCCGAGCAGTCGATCCGGATGTCATCGCACACCGGTACGCATCTCGACGCTCCGGCCCATATCATCGACGGAGGGGCTTCGCTCGACAGCTTCGATCCCGGATCGTTTTTCGGACGTGGCGCATGCGTCGGGGTGCCCGTCGCTGCTGACGGAGTCATCAGTCGTGAACTGCTCGCTCCGCTGGCGGAGTCTCTGGGGACGATCGATTTCCTGCTGCTCCATACCGGCTGGTCGCGCTTCTGGGGGGGGCCGGCGTACGACCGGGGGTATCCGGTGCTCGATTCCGGAGCGGCCGACCTGCTCTGTTCGCTGACCCTCAAAGGTATCGGGATAGACGCCCCCTCCTTTGACCTTCCGGAATCCAGGGACTATCCGGTTCACCTCAGGCTGCTCAGTGCGGGAGTGCTGCTCGTCGAGAATATGACCGACCTGCATCTTCTGCCATCCTACGGCTTTCTGCTTTCGGTGTTCCCGCTTCGCATCACCGGTGCGGAAGCCTGCCCGGTAAGAGCGGTCGCCATGCTCTGAGGGCGAATTATTTTTCATGGGCACTGCGGGGTGGGTTAGGCCTCTTCAAGTAATCCTGTCGCAGTGATCTGGGATGAACCCCCCGAGGTCTTGTAGGATTATTTCACGATTGTTACTTGTGCGGCTTTGGAAGTTTCACAAACAGGCATTACCTTTGCGTCATGATTTTCTACCCTTGCGTGAACTGTTCTTTCCTATCGTAACCAAAAGGATTATGGACAGCTCTGCGCGTACCCGTTTATCATCCATAACCAGCAAGGTGATCATGGCTTTGGCCGGATTGTTCCTGGCTGTGTTTCTCGTTGTTCATCTCGGCATCAACCTCCTCCTCCTCGTTGACGACGGAGGGCGGTCATTCTCGGCGGCGGCATACTTCATGGCCACCAACCCGGTGATCAGGATCTCCGAGGTGCTGCTTTTCGGGGGGTTCCTGATCCACATGGCTTTCGGGGTCCTGGTCAGCATCCGGAACCGGAGTTCCAGGCCGGTGAGATACCAGCACAAAAGCCAGACCGAGACCTCTCCGTTCTCCAAGTACATGTTCCACACAGGAATCGTCGTCTTCATCTTCCTCGCACTCCACTTCGTCGACTACTACTTCGTCAAGATCGGTCTGGTCGCTCCGCCTGCGGGCATAGAACAGCACGATTTCTACAACCGGTCGCTCCTGCTCTTCGCCGATAAAGGCCGTTCGGGCATCTACCTGATCGGATTCCTGTTTCTTGGCTTCCATCTGAACCATGCCATTCAGGCCGGCTTCCAGACCCTGGGCCTGAACCACAGCAAATACACCGGTATCATCAAGGTGACGAGTATCCTCTATGCCATCATCGTTTCCGGCGGGTTCATGGTCATACCTTTCTGGTTCATGTTTTTCAGGTGATACCCCTAACGGCACTCCGATCTCCATGAACCTCACCGCAAACATCCACCGTACATGATTAAGCTGAACGCAGGTGCACCCATGGTGCCTCTGGCCGAACAATGGAGCTCCTACAAGGCCGGGTGCAAGCTGGTTAATCCGAACAACAAGCGGAAACTCGACATCATCGTGGTCGGTACCGGCCTTGCCGGCGCCTCGGCGGCGGCGACGCTCGGCCAGCTCGGCTATAACGTCAAGGTGTTCTGTTACCAGGACACGCCGCGACGTGCGCACAGCATCGCGGCCCAGGGCGGTATCAATGCGGCCAAGAACTACCAGAATGACGGCGACAACGTTTTCCGTCTCTTCTACGACACGATCAAGGGCGGCGACTACCGGGCACGGGAGTCGAACGTGTACCGGCTGGCCTCGATCAGTCCTGAGATCATCGACCTTTGCGTTGCGCAGGGCGTACCCTTTGCTCGCGAGTACGGAGGCCTCCTTGCCAACCGTTCGTTCGGCGGCACCCAGGTATCGAGAACCTTCTACGCTCGAGGCCAGACCGGTCAGCAGCTGCTCATCGGCGCCTACAGCGCCCTGAGCCGACAGATCGCCGAAGGGAGCGTGAAACTGTACAACCGAAGGGACATCCTCGATCTGGTGCTCGTGGACGGCCGCGCCCGCGGCGTGATCGCCCGCAACCTGGTCACCGGCGAGATCGAACGCCATTCGGCCCATGCCGTCGTGCTCGCTTCAGGCGGCTACGGCAATGTATTCTACCTTTCGACCAATGCCATGGGGTCGAACGTCACTCCGGCCTGGAGCGCCTACAAGAAGGGGGCCCTGTTCGCCAACCCCTGCTACACGCAGATCCATCCGACCTGCATTCCGGTGCATGGAGAGTTTCAGTCGAAGCTGACCCTGATGAGCGAAAGCCTTCGCAACGACGGACGCATCTGGGTGCCGCTCGACAAGGCCGACGTCGAAAAGCTTCGCCAGAAGAAGATCCAGCCGGAGGATATCCCCGAGTCGAAACGGGACTACTACCTCGAGCGCCGATACCCGGCGTTCGGGAACCTGGTGCCGAGGGATGTCGCCTCGCGGGCGGCCAAGGAGCGTTGCGACGCTGGCTACGGCGTCGGCAGCACCGGCCTTGCCGTCTACCTCGACTTCAGTGACGCGATCAGTCGCCTCGGGGTTGACGCCATCGCCTCACGCTATGGCAACCTGTTCCAGATGTACGAGCAGATCGTCGCCGACAATCCCTACAAGACGCCGATGATGATCTATCCCGCGGTGCACTACACCATGGGCGGTCTCTGGGTAGACTACGATCTGATGACCACCGTGCCCGGGCTCTATGCCATCGGCGAGTGCAATTTCTCCGACCACGGAGCGAACCGTCTCGGTGCTTCTGCGCTGATGCAGGGGCTTGCCGACGGCTATTTCGTGCTCCCCTACACCATATCGGGCTACCTCTCCAACGAGATCCACACGCCGCCGATCCCCACGACACTGCCCGAATTCGACGTGGCGGTCCAGGGCGTCACAGACCGCCTGTCCCGCCTGAAGAACACCAACGGCACCGAGTCGGTCGAGCACTTCCACCGGAAGCTCGGCAAGATCATGTGGGAGTACTGTGGCATGTCGAGGAACGAGGAGGGGCTGAAGAAGGCTCTCGGCTTGATCGACGACCTCAAACAGGAGTTTGCCGGCAACCTCAGGATTCCCGGCGGCCTGAAAGAGTACAATCCCGAGTTGGAGAAGGCCTGGCGTGTCCAGGACTTCATCGAACTCGGAGATCTCATGGTGCGCGACGCACTCCAGAGGAGGGAGTCGTGTGGCGGCCATTTCCGTGAGGAGTTCCAGACGCCCGACGGGGAAGCGTTGCGCAACGACGAGGAGTTCGCCTTTGTCTCGGCATGGGAGTCCAGGGGCAGCGGCACAGAACCGGAAATGCATCGCGAAGAGCTGAACTTCGATACGGTGAAACCATCTCAACGTTCCTATAAATAATAGCGATCATGATTTTCACCCTGAAGATCTGGCGTCAGAAGAACGCCGCCGACAAAGGAGGCCTGGTCACCTACAAGGTCGAGGATATCTCGCCGGACAGCTCCTTTTTCGAAATGCTTGACCAGCTCAACCAGCAGCTCATCGGCAAGGGCGAGGACCCGGTCGCCTTTGACCACGACTGCCGCGAGGGCATCTGTGGCACGTGCAGCCTCTACATCAACGGACGCCCCCACGGGCCGCTGAAGGGGACAACCACCTGCCAGCTGCACATGCGCTCGTTCAGGAACGGGGAGACCATCTTCGTCGAACCGTGGCGTTGCGGTGCATTTCCGGTCATCAAGGATCTCATCGTCGATCGAAGCGCCTTCGACACGATCATCCAGGCCGGTGGTTACGTATCGGTCAACTCCGGCGGCATCCCCGACGCCAACACCATTCCCGTGCCCAAGCAGGACGCCGATGCCGCGTTCGATGCGGCAGCCTGCATCGGCTGCGGGGCCTGCGTGGCCGCCTGCCCCAATGCCTCCGCCATGCTGTTCGTTTCGGCCAAGGTGTCTCATCTGGCGCTCCTTCCCCAGGGACGCATCGAGGCCGATCGACGAGTGCAGAAGATGGTGGCCACCATGGACAGCCTCGGTTTCGGTAACTGCAGCAACGCCTACGGCTGCGAGGCCGAATGCCCCAAGGAGATCACCGTGGTGAACATCGCCCGCATGAACCGGGAGTTCCTCGCTGCGAAACTGTTCGCCGAAAAAGAGAAACAGACCAGCTTCTCGCTCTGAACCCTCTGAAAGAGGGCGATCCCGGCCGGAAGCGACCTCCCGTGCTTCCGGCCGGACTCCGTTCAGTCACGGACGCACCGGACCGAAAAACCGTTGGCCCTCTTCACCTCGCCTCTGCGCACCGCCCCGTCATAGTACTCCAGCGCCCGCCCGATCGCCCTCGATGAGTCTGAAGGGGTAGAGGTCCAGAATCGGGCGAACTCTCCGAGCAGCACGAACGCCCCGTCGGTATCCCTTCGCGCTCCCGAGGGCTGCGCATCGAAGCCGGAGGCGTTCACCCCATCGGCGGTCGCACCCCTCCATTTTCCTGATGCTTTCATGGCCGCTCCGGCATGCGACTCTCCGCCGAGGGCCTCCGAAAGTGCCGTCCACTCCCGGTCGGTCGCTACATGCCACCCGATCGGCGCCAGCCCCCGCCGGTCGTTCACCGCATGCCAGTTGTAGAGCTTTCCGTAGGCTTTTCCGTTTTCGGGACGGTGTTCATACACGCACCATGCTCCCGAACCGGCGGCTGGCCAGGCACGGTCGTCGGTAACTTCCGGAATCGGATCGCCACTCCTGTACCGGCTGACCCTGAGGTTTTCGGCCATCCAGGTCGTGCCGCCTATCGTTATCGTGTCGTAACGGTTCCCGTCGATGTCTTCGACTGAACCCGTCGAGCGTGTGTTGCAGGCTGAGAGGAGCATGGTGAAAAGAAGGAGTCCTGCCTGAAGCCATCTGAGCGAATGTTTCATGTTTCGGTGTGGTGTTGTGGGGCATATGCTCATAATACGGAAAAATATCACCGGAAGGAACGGTGAGCCACTGAAAAGGGTATCGTCGGAAAGGCGGTGCGATCTTCAGGCGCCGGCATCAGGTCGGTTTCATTCTGTGGAGAACTTTCGATGAACCGAAAACACGATCCATCGGGCGGCTTCACCGCCCTTCCTGCCGGAATCTGGGTGCTCGGATTGGTGTCGATGCTCATGGATCTCTCTTCCGAGCTGATGCTGAGCCTGGTTCCTGTGCTGATGACGACCGTGCTCGGTGCAGGCATGATCAGCGTCGGCATCGTCGAGGGCTTTTCCGAAGCCACGGCGGCGTTGATGAAGGTCCTGTCGGGATTCTGGAGCGACCGGATCAGCAGGCGAAAGCCGGTCACGCTGGCGGGGTATGGATTGAGCGCGCTCAGCAAGCCCCTGTTCCCGCTGGCAGGGTCGGTCGGCATGCTGTTTTTCGCCCGATTCATCGACCGGGTGGGAAAAGGGATTCGCGGTGCGCCCCGCGACGCGCTTGTCGCTGAGCTGGTCCCGGAAGGGATGCGTGGAGCCGCCTATGGACTCCGGCAGGCGCTCGACTCGGCAGGGGCGTTTCTCGGCCCCCTTTCCGCGGTGCTGCTGATGCTGTTGTTTTCCGACGACATCCGACGGGTGCTGTGGGTGGCAACCATTCCTGCAGCGCTCTGCGTACTGCTCCTTGCCGCAGGACTGAGAGAGCCGCCACGGCGCCATGCGGCAGCGGAGGCTTCGTTGCCGCCCGGCTTTGCCGGCATCACCCGGCTTTCCTCCCGGTTCTGGCTCGTCGTGTCGATCGGAGCGCTGTTCACCATGGCCCGGTTCAGCGACGCCTTCCTGGTGCTGAAGGCGATGCATACCGGATGGCCTCTCGGCTATGTGCCCCTGGTCATGGTGGTGATGAACCTGGTCTACTCCGGGGTCTCGTATCCGGCTGGCATCATGGCCGACAGATTCGGTTCGCGGCGTCAGCTTGCGGCTGGCATCGCCCTGCTCGCAGTCGGGAATCTCATGCTTGCCGAGGCCACACGGCCTCTCGACGTCATGGCCGGGGTTGTCCTTTGGGGGGCGCATCTCGGTTTCACCCAGGGGGTTTTCTCGAAACTGGTCGCCGACAGCGCCCCTTCCGCGCAGCTCGGCACCGCTTTCGGTGTCTTCAACCTGGCGTCGGGGATCGCAGTCCTGCTTTCAAGCCTCATCGCCGGGACGCTCTGGCAACAGTTCGGCTCGCAGTACACCTTTTTCGCTGGAGCGCTGTTCGCCCTGCTTGCCGGCGCCGGACTGGCGGTTTTCAGGCGACCGGTCGGGACCGGACCGCATTCATAGCAGCGCCTCATGAGGGGCAGCGCTATTTTCGTTACATTGTGCTGGATATGGTGTCGTTTCACAAACCCTTACTCTCAACGACCGGTCATGGTAAATCGGGGATTGTTCAGGAGTTCACGCACGAGTCTCCTCCTTGTGGCATCGCTGCTGGTGCTCGGTGGCTGCCGGAAGGGGCCGGATGAGTCCGGCCGGAAAGCGTCCAGCTCCCCGGCCGGGGGCGCTTCCGGCATCGAGGCGGGCGGGCAGAGCGTCACGATCGAAACCTCCGGTCGGACGGTGGAGATCATGGCGGGCGGCGTGGGCTGGCCTGCCGGCATCCCTGCCGAGGTTCCGCCGTTCGCTTTCGGGACGATCCATTCGGTGACCAGGACCGAAAGCTCCGATGGCGAGAGCTGGTCGATCGCGGCCGGGGAGCTGTTACCGGATGCCGTCAAGAACTATGCGGCCCTGCTCAAAGCCCACGGGTTTCAGGCATCCTCCATGCTTGTCGGCAGTGGCGGAAGCGTTACCGGGCAGAAGGAGAACATCTCGATCGCGCTCGTGAGCAGCAAGGGCAGCGCAACCATCTCCATTGCCCTGAAAAAATGAATGTTCGTCAACCCTTAATCCAGTCCCAGCATGCCCCGACACGATCCTGACTGCATCTTCTGCAAGATCGCCACAGGCCTGATTCCGGCAACAACCCTGTACCGTAACGAGTATGTGGTGGCCTTCAGGGATCTCAACCCGGTCGCCTCGACCCACGTGCTGATCATCCCCCTCGAGCACATCGCCTCGTTGAGCCACCTCGCGCCCGGGGATGAGCAGGTCGCCGGCCAGATCCTCCTGGCGGCGCGTACCGTCGCTGAGATGACGGGGGTGCTGGACAGCGGGTATCGTCTCGTGTTCAACAACGGCAGTGATGCGCTGCAGAGCGTCGCCCATATCCATGCCCATCTCATCGGCGGCAGGACCATGGGATGGCCTCCTTTCGCCGGCGCGGAGATGCTTCACGGCTGACCCTGTTCCCCGACTAAAAATGCGCCGACAGCCCGAAAACAGGAAACCTTTCCTGTTTTCGGGCTGTTATTTATATTAATTCTAAATATTGTATCTCAATTTTTCAGTATCGAACCAGATGAAACTGTCAGAACTCCATGTCGGCGCCCACGCCGAAGTGACCTCCGTAGGGTCCGAACCGCTTGTGAGGAGGCGTCTTATGGATCTCGGGCTCATTCGTGGCACCGCCTTGAGGGTGCTGCGGGTTGCGCCGCTCGGCGACCCGATGGAGATCGTCTACAAAGGCCTCTATCTGACATTGAGAAAATCAGAGGCCGACGGGATCGGGGTGCGGCTGATCGACACCGAATCGGCGCCGGAAGCCGGTGAGCAGCACCTGCGGCACCGGAGACGTTTCGGGCGGGCTTCATGAAGGGGCGGCAGGAGATAACGGTAGCCCTCACCGGCAACCCCAATGCCGGCAAATCCTCGCTGTTCAATGCTATTACCGGCGCGCACCAGCGAGTGGGCAACTTCCCCGGGGTGACCATCGAAAAGCACGAAGGGTATGTCGACTACAAGGGGCGTCGCATCACGGTCGTCGATCTTCCGGGCACCTACTCGCTGACCCCGTTCTCCCCCGAGGAGATCGTGACCCGGCGGTACATCATAGACCAGAAGCCGGATGTCGTGGTCAACGTGGTGGAGGGGGCGAACCTAGAAAGAAACCTGCTGCTTACGGTGCAGCTCATGGAGATGGAGGTCGACCTGCTCGTGGCGCTCAACATGATCGACGAGGTCGAGGAGAAGGGCATTGAGATTGACGTCAAGCAGCTGCAGAAGCTGCTCGGTTCGCATATCGTCCCCACCTCCGCCAGACAGAAGCGGGGCATCGATTCACTGCTCGACCACATCCTCAGGATCGGGGACGGAGTGATCGAGGTCGGCAAGAACAAGCTGACTTTCAGCCCGGAGGTGGAACGGGCCATCGTGAAGATCTCCGGCCTGCTATCGCACGAGACGGCGCTCGAAGGGAGCAACCATCGCTGGCTGGCCGTCAAGCTTCTCGAAAACGACAGGGAGGCCTATCACCTGGTACAGCAGCATCCGGTGTGGGTCAGGGTCGAACTGGCGCTGCAGGAGGCGATCACCGAGTGCGAGCGCCTGCACCGGACCGATCCCGAAGTGCTCATCACCGAGGATCGCCACGCCTTCATCCGGGGGGCCATGCAGGAGTGCGTCCGACAGCCCAATGCCGCTAAGAGCTCCCTGACCGACTACATCGACATGGTCGTGCTGAACAGGGTGCTGGGACTGCCCGTGTTCTTCCTCGTGGTCTGGAGCATCTTCCAGGTCACCTTCTCGCTCGGGGCGCCCCTGACGCATGGGCTCGATCTCCTGTTCGGGCTCGCCGGCCGCGCTCTGGAGCCCCTGCTGCCCGATCCGCTCATCAAATCGATCCTGATCGACGGCGTGCTTGCCGGAGTCGGCGGCGTCGTGGTGTTTCTTCCGAACATCGTGCTGCTCTTCATCGGGCTTTCATTCCTCGAGGCCTCCGGCTACATGTCGAGGGCCGCGTTCGTGATCGACAAGGTGATGCACCGTTTCGGGCTGCATGGCAAATCGTTCATTCCGATGGTTACCGGCTTCGGCTGTTCGATCCCCGCCATCATGGCCACCCGCACCCTGAAGAGTCGTTCCGATCGCCTTGCGACCATCATGGCCATACCGTTCATGAGCTGCGGAGCCAAGCTTCCCCTCTACGTGCTGCTGGCAGGGGCGTTCTTTCCTCCGGCCACTGCGGCCAATGTCATGTTCGGCATCTACCTGCTCGGAATCGTCGTGGGTCTCTGGACGGCGTGGATGCTCAAGTCGACCGTGCTGAAGAGCGATTCGGAGCCCTTCGTCATGGAGCTGCCTCCCTACCGCTGGCCGACCCTCGCCTCGGTGATATTCCAGGCCCGGATGAAAGCGGTGATGTACCTGAAGAAGGCCGGCACGCTGATCCTGGCTGCGGTGATGCTGATCTGGGCCTCCAGCAACTTCCCCCGGAGCCGCGACCTTGAGGCCGGGCTCGCCCGCGAGAAGTCGAGGATCGAGAGCTCGTCGGCGACTCCGGAGCGGAAAGCGGCCGAGCTCTCCGAAGCCTCCACGAAGGCCCAGGCCGCACAGCTCGAGTACTCCCTCGCCGGCAGGGGCGGCAAGATTCTTGAGCCGCTCATCAGGCCGCTGGGTTTCGACTGGAGGATCGGCATCGCCCTGGTGACGGGACTCGCTGCGAAAGAGGTGGTGGTTTCGACCCTCGGCACCATCTTCTCGATGGGTCATGCCGGTGGCGGGGCGGCGGATCTCGCCTCGATTCTCAGGAGCGATCCCGGCTTCAGCCAGGCGACCGCACTCAGCCTGATGGTTTTTGTACTGCTCTACATTCCCTGTGTCGCCTCGATCGGCGTCATGAAGAAGGAGGTGGGCGCCTGGAAGCCCGTGCTCATCTACACGGGCTATGTCCTCCTGGTGGCGTGGACCGCGTCGTTCCTGACCTACCGGGTCGCCCTCTTCATGCGGTGACTTCTGTTTCCGCCTCTTCCTGGCCGGTCTGGGCGCTGATCAGTCCCGCCTCCTCGGCCCTGGTGATGATGTCATCGACCGGAAGGTTCATCGGCGCAGGGGTCCCGTCGACCATGCGGATCTCTACCACGGGGTGGGCAGCCAGATGCGCCTTGATGACCGATTCCCAATGTTCGCGGACCTCCTGGTCGATAGCGGTCCAGGAGAGCCTTCCACGGCACTTCGGGAACGTCGAGCACCCCAGCCAGGGACCCCGCTTTCCGGATCGCAGGTACATGGGTGAGCCGCATTTCGGGCAGGCCAGGTCGGTCTTGACCGGTGGAGCCTTGACCGGCTCGATGTGGCGCTGCTTGCTGAGGTTGAGCAGCGTGTTGCATTTCGGGTAGTTCGAACAGGCGAGGAACGGGCCGAGACGGCCGTTCCTGAGGAGCATCCGCCCCTCGCCGCATGTCGGGCAGGCGATGCCGGTCTCCTTCGGCTTGACCTTCGTGGTCGCAATGGATTTGATGTTCTTGCACTGCGGGTAGCAGGAGCAGCCGAGGAATTTCCCGCTGGTGGTCCACTTGATGATCATTCGTCCCTTACCGCACTTTTCGCAGACCGCGGCTTCGCTGTTCTGGGGGATGAGCGGATCCGCCTTGCGCTGGCTCAGCGTGGATTCGAGGGGGCGGTAGAATGCGTCCAGCACCTTCTCGTAATCGTCGTCTCCGGAGGCGACCTTGTCGAGCTCATCCTCCATCTCGGCGGTGAACTTCACGTTGAACAGCTCCGGGAAATTGGCCACGAGAATGGTCGATACATCCTTGCCGAGCTCGGTCGGAATGATCTTCTTCTTCTGAAGCTCCACATATCGGCGATCCTGCAGGGTCGAGAAGATGGAGGCGTAGGTCGACGGCCGGCCGATGCCGTAGTTGTCAAGCTCCTTGACGAGGCTTGCCTCGGTGTATCGGGCGGCAGGGCGTGTGAAGCTCTGGCGGCGGTCAAGCTCCGCGAGCGAAAGGGCATCCCTGAGTGACAGGTGTTCAGGCAGCTTGACGATCTGTTCCTTCTCGACTTCGTCACGGGTCGATTTCTGCGCCTCGTAGTCAAGCTCCTGCTGGTCGTCGTAGACCCGGAAAAATCCGGGGAAGAGCGTGCGGTTGCCGTTGGCCCGGAAGACGAACTCCTTCTCGTGGTCTTCGACGTCCACTCGTGTCTGCTCGATTTTGGCCGGCGCCATCATTGAGGCGAGAAAACGCTTCCAGATCAGTTCGTAGAGTCTGAACTGGTCCGAGGAGAGGTGCTTCCTGAGGGATTCCGGGGTTCGTGCGACCGTCGTCGGGCGGATGGCTTCGTGGGCGTCCTGGCTGTTCTTGCCGGCTTTCGGCGGGCTTCCCGGTCCGATGTACTCCTCACCGAACTGGCGGGTGATGTACTCGCGGGCCTGACCGACCGCCTCGCCGCTGATGCGGGTCGAGTCGGTCCTCATGTAGGTGATGAGGCCCGTGGCGCCCTCCGGCCCGACCTCGATGCCTTCATACAACTGCTGGGCGACCCGCATCGTCTTCTGGGAGCCGAAGCCGAGCTGGTTCGACGCGGCCTGCTGCAACAGGGAGGTGGTGAAGGGCAGTGGCTGGCGGCGCTGGACAACCTTCGGCACGATGTCGTTGACCCCGAACAGCCGGCCCTGGATCTCCGCCGCGATCGCTTCGGCCTGCTCGCCGTTGGTGATCTCCGGCTTGTCGCCTCTCATTTTCACCAGCTTCGCGCGGAAGGTCTCCTTACCGGGGGTGACGAAATCTCCGGAGATCGTCCAGTACTCCTGTGACTTGAACGCGTCGATCTCCGCCTCCCGCTCGCAGATCAGGCGCAGGGCCACGGATTGCACCCTTCCGGCTGAAAGTCCACGGTAGACGACGTTCCACAGGAACGGACTGATCCGGTAACCAACGATCTTGTCGAGCCCCTGGCGGGTCTGCTGCGACCGAACCAGCCGGTAATCGATCTGAAGGGGTTGACTTATGGCCTCGACGATCGCTTTTTTCGTGATCTCGTTGAACAGTACCCGGAACACCGGCTTCCTGGCGAACTCGATCTCGTTGGAGATGTGCCAGGCGATGGCCTCACCCTCACGGTCAGGGTCGGTCGCGATCAGTATCCGGTCGGCCTCCCCGGCGAGCTTCTTGAGCTGTCGGACCACCTTCTCCTTTCCGGCGATCACTTCGTAGCGTGGCTCGTAGTGGTTGTCGAAATCGATGCCGATCTCTTTTTTCGGAAGATCCTTGATGTGCCCGATCGACGCATACACGGTGTAGGCGTCTCCGAGGTACTTGTTGATGGTTTTGGCCTTGGAAGGGGACTCGACCACGATGAGGGTTCTGTTCCTGGCTGACGGCGCAGAGCTTTTTGAAGCCATTTGGATGATCCCCTGATGCTTTGAATTATTATAATAATGTTCGAAAAGATAGGGCTTGCGGCCTAAAAAACAAATTTACCTCTGAGATGACCCATTTCCTCCGTCTCCCTGACGCAGTGGCAAAAACAGGGAAGGGTGCTGGGCGCAACGATAAATATTAGTATTATCAAGGTTGAATCGCCGTTCACCGCAAGCAGAGAGATCAATGTCAGACCGAACCACTCCCGTTACTGTTCGCTTTTTAAGCGTTTTGGCGCTCATGGTCATGCTCGTGTCGAGGGAGGCCATCGCCGATACGGTTCCTGCATCACTGTTCGTGCAGGTTTCGGCCGGATCCGGCCAGGGTTACACCATCAAGGTGCAGGGCATCCGGGAGAACGGGGCCCAGCTTGTCGACGTCGGGTCGATCTCCCGCGCCCTCCGGTTGCCGAACACCTTCGACGGATCGCAGATGCAGATCGACGAAGCCCTGGAAGCTCCGGGTTCGAGCTGTATCCTCACCTCCGGGAGCTCCTTTTCGCTGGTCACTCCTGCCGGGGGCGACTCCACCAGGCGGCTGCTCCAGCTCTCCTCCGCGCCGACCATCCGCCAGGGGCGCATGTACCTTCCCGCTGCCCAGCTCTGCAGGCTTTTCTCGCTCTGGCTCGACCGGGACCTCTCCTACGACACCGCATCGGGTCGCATCCGTGCGGGCATTTCAACCCGCAGGTCCGGGCCGTCGTATCGCGCCATCGGGATTCTCACGCCTGACAGCGGCAATGAGGAGGGATCCGTCCCGTCATCCGGAGTCCCGCTACGCCCGCAGGGTGGACCGACCGTCATCGAGGACGTTCAGGTCGAAACGCTGGCCAACGGATGCATCGTACGCTTCACGGCATCGGGAGGAGCCGGGGTCACCTCCTACCTGAGGCCCGATGAGAACGGCACGGCGTACCTCACCATCGAAAAGGCGGGCGGAAACCTGGATCGCCTGACGAAAAGTTTTCCTGGCGGCGTGGTCAAGTCGGTCACTCCGGTGCAGCAGCCCGGTGGGGGGTTGCAGTTTACCGTTTCGCTCAACACCTCCGCGTTCATGCTCAAGTCCTCCTCATTCCAGTATGATCCGAAAAGCAACTCCTACCTGCTCTACGTGATGAGCGACGTCGACGTGGAGGCTCTGCGCAGGACCGAAAAAGAGCGGCAGATCCAGCAGCAGCTCAGTCGCGATGTCAGCAAATGGAAGCTTGACGCGGTGGTCATCGATGCCGGCCATGGCGGCAAGGATCCGGGGGCTATCGGCACGAGGGGCACGAGGGAGAAGGATGTCGTCCTGAACGTCGCCACCGACCTCGGCATGTTCATCAAGCAGAAATGGCCGAGCGTGAAGGTCATCTACACCCGAAAGGACGACCGGTTCATCCAGTTGAACGAACGGGGCAAGATCGCCAACCGTTACGGGGGCAAACTCTTCGTCAGCATCCACTGCAACTCCACTCCCGGCATAACCCGCGCCAAGGGGACCGAGGTGTACATTCTCGGAACGCACAAGACCCAGGCCGCGCTCGACGTCGCCATGTTCGAGAACTCGGTCATCTCCAGGGAGGAGAACTCCAGGGAGAGCTACAAGCGCTTTTCCGACGAGTACCTGATCATGAGCAGCATGGCCCAGAGCGCCTTTGCGACCCAGTCGACCGAACTCGCCCAGGACGTGCTCAGGAAGGCGGAGCGGTACGGGAGCAATGGCCTCGGCGTCCGGCAGGCCGGTTTCATGGTGCTCTGGACCCCTTCGATGCCGAGCATCCTCATCGAGACCGGATACCTCTCCAATCCGGATGAAGAGAAGATCCTCCGTTCACGCGAACAGCAGACCAAGATCGCCTACGGCATCTTCCAGGGCCTTCAGCAGTACCGCCTGAGCTACGAGAACCGCCAGCTGGCCGCCGGCCACGCCGAGTAAGCCCCCAGCCTCGACTCCCCATTTTACCTCTCTTTGCGGTTGCAGAGTTGTCAACCGGATGCTAAATTCAGGTTTACAATTTTCGACCGAAGCCTGCCGACCTTGCCGTTGAGCGCTCCGTCATCAATCGACTACCCATGAACCCGGTCACCTCCAGGATTCTCCAGACCCTTGCCAGCCGGAACGGATACGTTTCCGGCGGAGAGCTGTGCAGGGAGCTGCTGATCACCCGCAGCGCAGTCTGGAAGCACGTCGCCCGCCTTCGTGAGGCCGGCTATTCCATCGATGCGTCGAGCGGGCGGGGCTACCGGCTTGCCGGCATGACCGGCGCGCCGGTGGCCGAGGAGGTGGATCCGCTCCTGGAAACGGAGCTCTTCGGGCGCAGCTTCCACTTTCTCGAGACGACCGATTCGACCAACCTGCAGGCCCGCGCGCTGGCAAGGGACGGCGCCCCGGAGGGGACCGTGGTCGTCGCCGACCGCCAGACCGGCGGACGGGGCCGCATGCGCCGGGCGTGGGTGTCGCCTCCGGAGGTCAACCTCTACTGTTCTGTCGTGCTGCGCCCGCCGGTGCCCTCCGTGAGGGTGCCGGAGATTCCGCTCATCGCGGCCGCGGCCATCCACGGAGCCCTCGAAGGCGAGTGCCCCGGGCTCCGAGCCTTCATCAAGTGGCCGAACGACCTTCTCTCCGGCGGCAGGAAGCTCAGCGGCATCCTGTGCGAAATGGAGTCCGAACCCGATTTCACCCACTTCGTCGTGGTCGGTTTCGGCGTGAATGTCAACCTTGATCCCATACCCGACGAATTACGGGAGATCGCCACCTCCATCGTCATCGAGACCGGCGCACCGGTTTGTCGCGCACGCCTCCTCGCTTCGGTTCTCAACCGGTTCGAGCGGTTGTACACGGAGTGGCTCAATCGGGCCGACCTCGGGTTCCTGCTGCCCACCCTGGAGCGTCATGCGTGGCTGCAGGGGCGTCAGGTGCGCATCGAGCAGTTCGACCGGATACTGACCGGCAGGGTCACCGGGCTCTCGCCCCAGGGCCATCTTCTCATGACCGGCGACGACGGCACGGTGACGGCCGTCAACTCGGGGGAGGCCCACCTGCAATCCATCAACGACCAAACGAAAAACCCATGATCTCCCGACTGCATCCCGACATCGAAAAGGCCTACCGTGTGCTTGACACCGGACTACCGATAGATTTCGAACTGGCCTCGGCGCTTGCGAACCTTCCGAACAGCGAGCTGCTTGACCTGGTGTCATTGGCCAACAAGGTCAAGAACCGCTACGCGGCCGATCGTGGCGCCGTGCATGCCTGTTCGATCATTAATGCGAAATCGGGGCACTGCGGCGAGAATTGCAGCTTCTGTGCGCAGTCGAACCACAACAACGCGACGATCGACGTCTATGGACTCGTCGACGACGCAAAGGTGCTCGAATCTGCGCGCGAAACCTACAGCCAGGGGGTCAGGCATTTCGGTATCGTGACCAGCGGGTACGGCTATATGAAGTCCACCCCCGAGTTCGAGCGGATTCTCGGCATGATCGAGCTCCTGCACCGGGAGCTTCCCGACATGCAGGTGTGCGCCGACCTCGGCATGATCGGTGATGAACAGGCCTCAGCGCTTGCCGAACGCGGGATCGTCCACTACAACATGAACCTGCAGGTCAACCCCGAGCGTTATGGCGAGCTCATCGCCGATACCCATACGATCGACGAGCGCATCGAAACCATCAGGCTGCTCCGGGCCAAAGGCATTTCGGTCTGCAGCGGGGGCATCATCGGTACCGGGGAGAGCATGCAGGACAGGATCTCCCTGATTTTCAAACTCAGGGAGCTCGATGTCGACGTCATTCCGCTCAACGTGCTCGTGCCGATCAAGGGGACCCGCCTCGAGGGTCAGGCGCCCGTGCCGGTACCCGAGATCGCCAAAACCTTCGCCATCTGCCGGCTTGTCCATCCCGACAGGACCATCAAGTTCGCCGCGGGCCGGGAAACCCTGATGAAAGATTTCCAGGGGCTCCTGATGCTTGCCGGCGCAAACGGATTTCTGACCGGAGGCTACCTGACCACGCGGGGCCGCGATACGGCCTCCGACCGTCAGCTTGCCGAACAGGTGGCCATGTTCGCATGATGCCGATGGGCCGTAACAGTGCGGACGCCCGGATGCCGATCGTCGAGCACATCACCAGGGAGCTGGAAACCCTGAAGGCGAAACAGCGCTACAGGGTGCTGCCCGATGTCGGCAGCGGGGGGCGGCTCGTCACAGCGGGTGGACGGCCGCTCTTGAACCTCTCCTCGAACGATTACCTCGGGCTGGGCGCTGACCGGGAGCTTCGAGCCTCCTGGCTTGCGGCGCTGGCCGGTGCCGGGGCGGAAGGGGCGCTCCCGTTCACCAGCACCTCCTCACGCCTCCTGACCGGCAACCACCCGCTCTACGGCGAGCTTGAAGCGCTCATCGCCCGCGAGTACGGCCGTGAAGGTGCGCTGGTCTTCAACAGCGGCTATCACGCCAACACCGGCATCCTTCCCGCGCTCAGCACCAGGCACGACCTGATCCTCTCCGACCGGTTGAACCACGCCAGCATCATCGACGGGATCAGGATCGCGGAGGCCGAATACCGGCGCTACCGCCACGCAGACCTCGACCATCTCGAATCGCTGCTCGAGGAGAGCGCCGGCCGCTATCGCCAGGTGTTCATCGTCACCGAGTCGGTGTTCAGCATGGATGGCGACCTGGCCGACCTCCGCCGCCTGGTCGACCTCAAACAGCGTCACGGCGCCATGCTGATCGTCGACGAGGCCCACGGTGTCGGGGTCTATGGCGAAAGGGGGCTCGGCCTGGCCGAAGCGCTCGGCGTGGCCGGCGACATCGACATTCTCGTCGGCACCTTCGGCAAGGCGTTCGCTTCGACCGGGGCCTTCGCGGTCATGCGCGGGCTGTTCCGTGAGTACCTGGTCAACACCATGCGCACGCTGATCTTCACGACGGCCCTGCCGCCGATGGTGCTCGGCTGGAGCCTCGAGACCTTCCGGAAGCAGCTCGGCATGCGGGCGGAGCGGGATCACCTCCTCGCCATGGCCTCTATGCTTCGTGGCGAACTTCGGGAAGCCGGATTCGAGGTGCCCGGCGGGAGCCATATCGTGCCGGTGGTGCTCGGCGAGGACCGCAACGCGGTCTCGATGGCCGCCACCCTCCGCGAGGCGGGATTCCATGCCCTGCCGGTCAGGCCGCCGACCGTACCGGAGAACAGCGCCCGCCTCCGGTTTTCGCTCCGGGCTGACCTTCTCCGGGAGGATGTCGAAGCCCTCGTCGACACCATGAAGCGGAGCCGGCCGTGAAGGGTGAATGGATCGAGCGCTCGGGACGTCCGGATCTCCTGCTCTTCTTCACCGGCTGGGGCATGGATCGCCGCCTGGCGGACTATCTGCGCTCATCGGCTCCCGACACCGCAACCCACGATCTCGTCGTGCTGTACGACTATCGCGACCTCTCCCTGCCCGCATCCCTGACCGGAGCGATGGGGGCGTACGGCTCGGTCGATCTCATCGCCTGGTCTCTCGGCGTCTGGGCGGCGCTGCATGCAGGGCTCGACGGGATACGGAGGGCTGTGGCCATCAACGGGACCCCGTTTCCGGTCGACGCGTCGAGGGGGATTCCTCCGGAGATCTTCACCGGCACCCTCGAAAACTGGTCCGATGCGACGAGGAGCCGCTTTGAACGGAGGATGTTCGCCGGCTCCGAACGCGATCCGCGGCTTGACGCCGTGCGCTCAGGCCGCAGCTCCGCCGACCAGCGGGAGGAGTTGCACTCGATCGGACTTGCCGCGACGGGCGACGAAGTTCCGGCCGAGCCATCGTGGAGCTTTTCGAAGGCCGTCATCGGAGGGCGCGACCTCGTCTTCCTGCCGCTGAACCAGCGCAGGGCCTGGCAGGGCACGAAGAGTGAGGAGCTCGACGCCATGCCCCATTTCCCCTTCTTCCATCTTCCCGACTGGACGGAGGTGCTCGCATGATCCCGTTTCCGGACAAGCAGCTTGTCGGAAGACGTTTCGGCCGTTCGCTGCACACCTACCGGCAAAACGCGCTCATCCAGAGGAGGATGGCCGAAGTGCTCGTCGGGATGGTGGGCAGGGCGGGTCTTCCGGACCATGTCGGCAGGGTGCTCGAGGTCGGAGCCGGGTCGGCCATTCTCACCTCGCTCCTGCTCTCGGAGCACTCCGTCGGGACCTATGTCGCCAACGACCTGGTCGCCGGCAGCCGTGAGTTCGTCACACGGGCCTTCGACGGGGGAGCGGTCGGTGATGGCCAGTTTCTTCACGGGGACATCGAGAGCCTCGAATCCCTGCCCGGCAACCTCGACCTGGTCGTTTCGAACGCCACGGTGCAGTGGCTGCACGACCTCGGCGCTTTTTTCGGCAGGATGGCCGCGTCGCTCCGCCCCGGAGGAGTCCTTGCCTTCAGCACCTTCGGAACGGCCAACATGCGGGAGATCGCCCGCCTCGAAGGGGTGTCGCTCCCGTACCGTACCATCCCGGAAATCGCAGCTCTCGCCGATGGGGAGTTCGAGACCCTCTCCATCGATGAGGAGGAGCGGCGGATCGAATTCGCCTCGCCGGAGGCTGTGCTTCGCCACATCAGGGAGACCGGGGTGAACGGCGTGGCCGGCCGCCCCTGGACAAGGTCGAGGTACCAGCAGTTCCTGCGCCGCTACCGGGACACCTTCTCCACTGGCAGCGGCGTCAGCCTCACCTACCACCCGATCTACTGCTGCTTCAGGAGGAGGAGCCCATGAACGGGCGCGTGCTGGCCGTTTCCGGAATAGATACCGGTATCGGCAAGAGCGTGGCGACCGGCCATCTCGCGAAAGCCTTCGCCGGCGCCGGCGTTCGGACCATCACCCAGAAGATCGTCCAGACCGGCTGCCGGGGAATCCCGGACGACATCGCCGCACACCGGGAGTTGATGGGCATCGGGCTGCAGCAGGTCGACCTTGACGGCACCACATGCCCCTTCGTGTTCCGGTACCCGGCATCGCCGCATCTGGCGGCGTCGATGGAGGGGCGTGAGATCGATCCCGGGTCCATCCGGAGAGCCACCCTCCTCCTGCAGGAGCGCTACGAGCTGGTGATTCTCGAAGGGGTCGGCGGGTTGCTCGTACCCCTGACCGGCCGCCTGCTCTTCGCCGACTACATACGCGACGCCGGCTACGGGCTGGTGCTGGTCACCTCGCCGAGGCTCGGCAGCATCAACCACACCCTGCTCTCCCTTGAGGCCTGCATGTCGAGGGGCATCGGGTTGAGGGCGGTCGTCTACAACCGTTTCGGGCAGGATGACCCGACGATCGCGGCCGACACCCGGGAGGTGGTCGAACGCAGCCTGACGCACTGCGGCATGAGCGGCGTTCCGCTGATCGATCTCGACGCGGACGGGTTCGACCCCGATGACGCGGCGCTCGCAGCACTCATCCAGAACCTCTGAAACCCTCGGCAACGCCCAACAGGATGGATCTCGATTTCGACCGCCGGCACCTCTGGCACCCCTATACCTCCATGTCTGCCCCCCTTCCGGTCTACCCGGTCGCGGGCGCCGAAGGCTCGACGATCGTGCTCGAGGACGGCCGGCGCCTCGTCGACGGGATGTCCTCCTGGTGGGCGGCGATCCATGGCTACAACCACCCGGTGCTGAACCGTGCCGTTACCGGCCAGCTCGGGCGCATGAGCCACGTCATGTTCGGGGGACTCGTGCACGAACCGGCCATCGAGCTTGGCCGGCTGCTCGCAGGCCTCCTGCCGGAGCCGCTTGACCGGGTTTTCCTCTGCGATTCTGGATCGGTCTCGGTCGAGGTTTCGATCAAGATGGCGCTTCAGTACTGGCAGGCTGCGGGCCGTCCCGGCAAGCGGAGGCTCCTCACGGTGAGGTCGGGCTACCACGGCGACACCTTCATGGCCATGTCGGTCTGCGACCCGGTCACGGGCATGCACGGACTGTTCAGCGGTGTGCTGGCCGAACAGCTGTTCGCCGAAGCCCCGGCCTGCGGATTCGACGAGCCATGGCGGGAGGAGGCCATCGCGGATATGCAGCGTATCCTCGAAGCGCACTCGGGCGAGATCGCGGCCGTGATCCTTGAGCCGGTCGTGCAGGGGGCCGGGGGCATGCGATTCTATGCCCCGCACTATCTGCGGCGACTCAGGGAGCTCTGCACGGAGCACGACGTGCTGCTTATCTTCGACGAAATCGCCACCGGGTTCGGTCGAACCGGTAAAATGTTCGCCATGGAGCACGCCGGGGTCGTGCCTGATATCGTCTGCGTCGGCAAGGCCCTGACCGGCGGCTACATGACCCTTGCCGCCACGGTCGCCTCAGGCCATGTGGCCGAGGTCATTTCAGCCGGCGATCCCGGGCTTTTCATGCACGGCCCGACCTTCATGGCCAACCCGCTCGCCTGCGCGGTCGCAGTCGCCAGCATCGGCCTTCTGCAGGGGCGGGCCTGGCAGTCGGAGGTGCTCGGCATCGAGCAGGGCCTCCGTGATGGGCTCGCCCCCTGCGCCTCGATGCCGGGGGTGGCCGAGGTGCGGGTGCTCGGCGCCATCGGTGTCGTGGAGATGGAAACGCCGGTCGACATGGCGCGGGTACAGAAACGGTTCGTCGACCGGGGCGTCTGGGTCCGCCCGTTCGGACGCCTGGTCTATCTCATGCCGCCCTTCATCATCGACGGCGACGGGCTTGCCCGGCTCACCACGGCCGTCTGCGAGGTGGTGCAGGAAGAGGGGCTGGGCTGAAGAGCTCGCCGTCATGGCGACAAGAATACGATGCGCCCTCATTGGAGGGAAAGGTAAAGATCCAGAAAGCGTATATTTCCATGGTTTCCTGTTTTATCATTGAACTCCATCATCACCTTTCCCGAACGTTATGACCGACAGACCCTGGCTCAGCCAGTACGACAAAGGGGTCCCGCATTCGCTCAAGCCCTATCCTGACAAGACGCTGCTCGACATTCTCCGGGAGGCCGTGCAGAAGGGGGCGGATCGTCCGGCGCTTCTGTTCAAGGGAGCTTCGCTGTCGTATGGTGAACTCGACCGCTTGAGCAACGCCTTCGCGGCGGCCCTCGTGTCGACCGGTGTCGGCAAGGGGGATCGGGTCGCCCTGCTCATGCCGAACTCGCCCCAGATGATCGTCGCCGAATTCGGCATCTGGAAGGTCGGCGCCATAGCGGTGCCGGTCAATCCGCTCTATACCGAACACGAGCTCAGGAACGCGCTTGTTGAGTGCGGTGCGGAAACGGTCGTCGTGCTGACGCTTTTCTACGACAAGGTCAGCGCGATCAGGAAGCGGACAGCCCTGAAGCGGGTCATCACGACGAGCATCAAGGAGTACCTGCCTGGCTTCACCAGGCTGCTGTTCACCCTCTTCAAGGAGGCTAAGGAGGGGCATCGGATCAAACTCGCCGAAGGGGACCTCTCCATGCAGGGCATGATAGCCGCCCACGAAGGCGATTCGCCTCCGGCCGTCACCGTCTCGCCCGGAGATCCGGCGATATTCCTCTTTTCCGGCGGCACGACCGGCAAACCGAAATGCGCCGTCGGCCGGCATCAGGCCATGGTCATTTCGGGTCTGCAGATCGGCTCATGGTTCGGTGTCGTGCTCGGAGGGAGCCGTGACATCGTCATACTCAACATGCCTCTGTTCCACGTCTATGCACAGCTCGGTATCATGACCTCCGGGCTGATCTGGAACTATCCGCTCGCCCTGGTGCCGAACCCGCGCGATATCGACGACCTGCTCGACACGATCAAGTCGCTCCGGCCGGCCGTGCTGCCCGGTGTGCCAACCCTGTTCAACTCACTTGCCGTGCATCCGAGGCTGCAGCGTGAGCCCGGGATTCTCAAATCGCTCAAGCTCATCGTCTCCGGAGCCTCCTCCCTGCACCTCGACACCGTTCAGCGCTTCGAGGGACTGACCGGTGCGAAGATCATCGAGGCCTACGGGATGACCGAATCGATGCTCGCGTCCGTCTGCACTCCGGTGCTGGGCGTCCGGAAGACCGGTGCGGTCGGGGTCCCGGCGCCTGACGTCGACATCCGCATCGTCGACCATGAGGAGCGTGGAAGGGTGCTGGCTACCGGCGAGGTCGGAGAGATCGTCATGCAGGCGCCGCAGCTTATGGAGGGGTACTGGAACAACCCGGACGAGAGTGCCGGGATGCTTCAGGACGGCTGGCTCCATACCGGGGACCTCGGCTACCTCGACGATGACGGCTACCTCTTCATCGTCGATCGTATGAAGGACCTGATCAAGCCAAGCGGATTCCAGGTCTGGCCCCGGGAGGTCGAGGAGGTGATCGCCTTGCATCCGGCCGTGCTCGAAACCGGCGTTGCCGGAGTTCCGGACGATCGTCAGGGCGAAGCCGTCAAAGCCTGGGTGGTGCTTCGCGACGGCTGCGATCTTGTTGCGGACGAACTTCGTTCGCACTGCCGGACAGCTTTGGCGGCCTACAAGGTCCCGAAACATATCGAGTTCCGCGAATCGCTTCCCAAATCGATGATCGGCAAGGTGCTTCGCCGCGTGCTGGTCGAAGAGCACAACGCCGGGAAGGGTTAACGAGGCATGAGACTCGACGAGCTCCACGCCCTTTTCGAGCCAGGGGTGCTGGCCCTGATCGATGCCCATGCCGACGACGACCCCGCGGAGTTCGCCATGAAATTCCACGGGCGGAAAGAGCTGCCGGTAAGGGCCATCTCCGAGCAGATCGCCTGCAGGCGGAAGGCCGCAGGCAAACTCCCTTCACTTTCCCGATATCCGCTTCTCTACACGAAGCTTGCCCTCGAACAGGCCTCGGGAGAGCGCGCGGCCGACTGGAAGTCGGGCCTCATGTCGGGACGCCGTATGCTCGACCTCACCGGCGGCCTCGGGATCGATACGATCTTTTTCGCCCGCAGCTTCGACCATGTCGTCTACTGTGAGCGGGACGAGGTGCTGGCTGAAATGGCGGAGAGGAACCGACAGGTTCTGGCTATCTGGAATGTCGAGACGAGGAGGGGGGCGAGCGAAGAGATTCTGGGCGGCTATCCGGACGATGCCTTCGACTGGATCTACGTCGACCCTGCGCGCCGGGAAGCGAAAGGACGCTCTGTAGGGCTCGAGGCCTCGAGCCCTGACGTGGTCAGGCTGCACGACCTGATGCTCCGGAAGGCTCCGAGGATATGCATCAAAGCCTCCCCTGCCATCGAATCAGAGGGGCTGCAGGGGAAGCTGCCGGCGCTTCGTTCGATCGTGGTCGTGTCGGTCGGGGGGGAGTGCAAGGAAGTGCTGCTTTTTCTCGAGAGGGGTCGCACCGCAGATCATCCGCCGTCGGTCCGTGCCGTCTGCATTGACGACGGCGTGTTCTCGATTTCGTCTCGGGACGACGAGCCCTCGGAAAGGGTCGTCGCCCATGGGCCCGGCAGGTGGCTCTACGAACCGGACCCGGCCATCATCAAGGCGAGGCTGAGCACTGAACTGGCTGCCGCCCTGGGGCTCGAATTCCTGAACGCATCGGTCGACTACCTCACCTCGGACCGCTTCGTCGTCGCTTTTCCCGGCAGGAGCTTCAGGATTGAGTCGTGCCTTCCCTTCAAGCCGAAAACCTTCAGGGGTGAGCTGTCACGCCTGGGGATAACGGGTGCGGCCATTCAGCGCCGCGATTTTCCGCTCTCTCCCGAGCAGCTCCGGCAGCAGTTCAGGATCAAGGAGGGCAGCGAGGTGTTCCTGTTCTTCACGAGGGATGCGTCGGGGGCGATGGTCTGGCTGTCATGCCGGAAGCCGCAGCTCAGCCCGGATTGCGCAACCGGAGGAGCTCCCGCTGGGCCATGCCGAAGCGCAGGCCCTGGATGCTGACCGTGACCGTTCCGACGTCGAGCAGGCTCATGAACTGGTGCAGGATCAGGGTACCCATGAGGATGACGTCGGCCCGTCCTTCGGGGATGCCGAGCGCCACGACTTCGTGAAGCGAGGCGGAACGAAGCCGTTCGAGAAGCCGGTGGACGTGGTCGTACCGGAGCCGGTACCCGTGGACCTTTTCCGGGTTGAAGCGGCGATCACCCATGCTGATCTGGGCGATGGTGGTCAGGGTGCCTGCAACCCCGAACACCTCCTGCTTCGATGAGAAGAAGGGGGGGAGGTTTGCCGACAGCAGTCGGTCGATCTCGTCACGGGCGGACCCGAACTCTCCCGGCGCCGGCGGCAGGGAGGTGAAGAGACGCTCGGTGAGCCGCACGGATCCGACGTCGATGCTCACGGCGCGATCCACTCTTTCCGTGGTGCCCATGATGATCTCGGTGCTGCCTCCTCCGATGTCGATGACCGTGAAGGGTTCCGGGACTCCGTCCATGCCGGCCACCGCGCCGAAAAAGGTGAGTTCGGCCTCTTCCTGGCCGGTGATGCAGCGCAGATCGATGCCGGCGGTGCGTCGCACCTCGGCGATGATGTCGTCGCGATTCGACGCATCGCGAAGGGCGCTTGTGCCGGCGGCGACGACCTGCGTCACGCCGAGGCTCATGCAGAGCGAGGCATACTCCATCATGCAGGCGACCAGCCGGTCGAGGGCCTCCCGGCAGATCACCCGGCCTTCATCGACCTTCTGGCCCAGCCGGACGATGGTCTGCCGGTGCTCGACCGGGACAATCCGCCCCGATTCCGGATCGAGGTCGGCCACCAGGAGCAGGGCGGTGTTCGTGCCTACGTCGATGCATGCGGTTCTTACCATGGTTCGGTTGCTTATTTTGCGGGCCCGATCAGGCAGGAGAGCCACTCCTCCTCGTAAATGGTCTTTTTCGCGCCGTACCCGAGACGCTTGAGCAGCTGCTTGAGCCAGGGCTCGTCGTAGACCAGGACGCCGGACAGCAGCACCTCGGCTCCGGGAGCATGCTTCCGGATGACGGGGAGAATGCGGTCGATGACGTTCTTGTTGATGTTCGCCAGCACCAGGTCGTATCCCTCCTGCAGGTTTGCCGCCAGCTCCTCCTCGGCGTCGAGCAGCTCGACCCGGATTTCGGGCGCCTGGTTCTCCTCGATGTTCTCGACGGCGTTTTCGGCCGCCCAGGCGCTGTTGTCGAACGCCAGGATCGGGTTCCGGTTCCCGAGCTTGCGGGCGGCGATGGCAAGCACTCCCGTGCCGGTGCCGATGTCCATGATCTTCCGGTCGGCAAGGTCGAGCTCCTCCATCTGACGGAGCATGAGGCGCGTCGTGGCGTGGTAGCCGGTGCCGAACGACATCTTCGGGTTGATCGCGATAGCGATCTGGCCGGGTTTCAGGGTGTACTTCTTCTGTTGCTGGACGATCAGGAATCGATCCGAAACCTCCACCGGTTTGAGGTGCGCCTCCCATTCGGCGTTCCAGTTCCGGTCGGCCACGAACAACGCGGTGTAGTGCGGCACCGCGCCGACGGTCTCCAGGAGCAACGCCCGGATTTCGCTCTCCTTTCCGGAGTTCCATTCGCTTTCGGGGAGGTAGGCGAGCAGCCGCCGATCCTCTTCGAGGAAGTATTCGATGCCTGCCCGGGAGAGCACGGCGATGCAGATTTCGTAAAGGTCGCTGTCGATTTCGAACGACAGCTCTATGTGATTATGGCTCTTGGGCGGTTGCATTGATGCCGGTTCCGTAAGGGTTTCATTTTATAGTGCAGGGGCCGAGGGGAAGATACGAATTTTCGGTGCGGGGGCCTCAGTCGACCTTGATGACCCGCGTACCAAAGGCGAAGTGCAGCTCGTACCATCTCTCCCGGAGCGAACTGACGCGCACCCCCTCGCGTGAGGCCGAATGGGCGAAGCTGTCGCCGCCGATGAACACCCCGACGTGATCGACCCTATCGCCGCCGGAGCAGAAGAAGATCAGGTCGCCGCGCTTCAGCCCCTTGCGCGGCACGACCTCCCCCAGGAGCGCCAGGTCTCCGGAGGTCCGGGGCAGCTGGATCTGGTAGGAGAGGCTGTAGAGGTACTGCACGAAGCCCGAGCAGTCGAACCCGTCGGGAGCCGTTCCGCCGTAACGGTATCTGGTGCCTTTGGCTGTGTCGATCCAAGAGAGCATCCGCTGGTACGAACGTTCGGGTACGCGCACCGGGAGCGGGCATCCGGAAAGCCCTTCGGGACCGGTGCAGGAGATATATGATTTTCTCTTTTTTAAACTATATTTGCTCTCCATGCGATCGGAGAGGGGGCGCGAGCTCTGGCATGCGCCGAGCGAGAGCATGAGGAGCGAAAGCAGAAGGAGTGCGGCGGCTTTTCCGTGATGGTGCATCCGCGAATGCAATGGCGGCATGAATCGGACGATCTCGTGCATGGGGTACGCCGGAATCCCGGTGTTCAGGGTTCAGGAAACTCTCCATCATCGCAGTATAAGAAATCCGGATCGGAAAACGATCCTGAAACTAATTCATTCGATTGAGGTTATGGCAGTAATGAAATTCGGCGGGACCTCTGTCGGCACGGCAAGTGCCATGCAGCAGGCGATCGCCATCGTTGCAGGACAGAAGAAGAGCGGCGTGCCCCTTGTCGTGCTGAGCGCGTGCAGCGGGATCACCAACAAGCTTATCCAGGTCGCCGAAGCCGCAGGTTCCGGCAGGCTTGACGATGCGCTCTCAAAGGTCGGCGAGGTCAGGAAGCACCATGTTGAACTGGTCGGGGGGCTGATCAGGGGAGAAGCGCTCCGGGACGAACTGACCGCGAAGATCGAAGCATACATCACCCATCTCGAACTGCTGGCGAAGGGTATCGAGATTGTCGGCGAACTGACGGAGCGCTCGAAGGACATGTTCTGCTCGTTCGGTGAGCTGCTGTCGACCACCGTGTTTGCGGCTGCCATGAACGAGCAGGGGCACCTGTGCCAATGGGTCGATATCAGGCAGGTGATGATCACCGACGACCGCTTCGGTTTTGCCCGTCCGATCGACGAGATCTGCGAGGCCAGGGTCGCCGAAATCATCAAGCCGCAGCTTGATTCGGGTGTGGTCGTCGTCACGCAGGGATACATCGGTTCGACGCTCTCCGGCAAGACTACGACCCTCGGCCGGGGTGGTTCCGATCTTTCCGCCGCCCTGCTCGGCGCCTGGCTGCACGATGATTCGATCCAGATATGGACCGACGTCGACGGCGTGATGACCTGCGATCCCCGGCTCGTGCCCGAAGCAAGGAGCATCCGGATCATGACCTTCTCCGAAGCGGCCGAGCTGGCCTATCTCGGAGCCAAGGTGCTGCATCCCGACACGATCGCGCCGGCTGTCAGGAAAAACATCCCGGTCTATGTCCTGAATACCTGGCATCCCGATTCGAAGGGGACCCTGATCACGGACGATCCGGCCCTGCTCTCCGGCATGAGCTACGAGGGACTGGTCAAGTCGATCGCCGTCAAGAAGGGACAGGCCATCGTCAATGTCCGCTCCAACCGGATGCTCGGCCGCCACGGCTTCATGAACGAACTGTTCGGCGTCTTCGAGCGCTACGGCGTTTCGGTCGAGATGATTTCGACCAGCGAGGTCTCCGTTTCGGTGACCGTCGACGACTCGACCGTGAGCGACCCGCTCATTCAGGCACTGACGGCTATCGGCGATGTGGAGATCGAGCACAAGGTGGCCACGGTCAGCATCGTGGGCGACAACCTCCGCCTGTCGAAAGGTGTCGCGGGAAGGATTTTCGGTTCGCTCAGGAACGTCAACCTGAGGATGATCTCACAGGGGGCCTCCGAGATCAATGTCGGGGTCGTCGTCGAGGAGCACGACGTTGCCGCGGCCGTTTCCGCACTGCACTGCGAGTTCTTCTCGGGTGAACAATGCGGCATTTTCGAGAAGCCCGCCGGCAGCTGAGGACGGGAACGGGGATCGTGAAGCGTCACGCTGTTCTTCGTCGATCACCGTTCGCAGGATGACTTGAATGCAGTGGGGTACGTGTTTCGCGTCACGCGTCACGCGCCACGCATCAAGAAGCCGGCCTGCGGCTGACGGACGCAAAGGATATTTACAGGATTCAAAACAGGGATGACCATGGATTACAGGAAAGCCGGAGTCGATATCACTGCAGGCGAAGAGTTTGTCCGCCTGATCAAACCGCAGGTCCGCCAGACCTTCACCTCCCAGGTAATGACCGATATCGGCGCTTTCGGCGGCTTTTTTCAGCCCGACTTTTCAACGTACGAGCGACCGGTGCTGGTCAGCAGCATCGACGGAGTCGGCACCAAGCTCAAGATTGCCGTCGAACTCGGCAAATACGATACGGTGGGCTCCTGCCTCGTCAACCACTGTATCAACGATATTCTCGTCTGCGGCGCCAAGCCGCTCTTTTTCCTCGACTACTACGCCTGCGGCAAGCTGAAGCCCGAGATCGCCGCCGCCGTGGTGACCGGCATGGTCGCGGCCTGCCGCGAAAACGGCTGCGCCCTGATCGGAGGAGAGACCGCCGAGATGCCCGGCATCTACGAATCCGGGGATTTCGACCTTGCCGGCACGATCGTCGGCGTGGTCGATCACAAGAACATCGTGAACGGTTCGAAAATGGAGGCCGGGGACATCATGATCGGTCTTCCCTCCACCGGCCTGCACACCAACGGTTACTCCCTTGCGCGCAAGGTTTTCGAAGGACGGATGCAGGAGAGGTTCGAAGGCCTGGATGGAACGGTCGGCGAGGAGCTGCTCAAGGTGCACCGCTCCTACCTGTCGGTTATCGAGCCGCTCTTCGGTTCACCGGACTTGAGGGGGATGTCGCACATCACCGGCGGCGGCCTCATGGGCAACACCATGCGCATCGTGCCTGATGGGCTGGCCCTCTCGGTGGACTGGTCCTCCTGGCCGGAACCGCTGATCTTCGACCTGATCCGGCGCGAAGGCTCGGTGCCGGAGGAGGACATGCGCCGCACCTTCAACCTCGGCCTCGGACTGGTGATGATCGTTGCGAGCGAGCGAGTCGACGAAATGATGGCCTACTTGAAGTCAAAGCAGGAAAATGCATACATTATAGGATCGGTCGTCAAGGCCTGATCCGCCTGTCCGGGGAGAGTCCAGTTCATCATTCAAACGGTACCTGAATGCTTACCTTGCTGTTAATTCTTTTCGTCTCTTACCTCATAGGTTCGATACCGAGCAGCATCATCGCCGGAAAGCTGCTCAAGGGTGTCGACATCCGTCAGTTCGGCAGCGGCAACGCCGGAGGCACCAACGCCTTCAGGGTGCTCGGCTGGAAGGCGGGGCTCGCCGTGACGCTCTTCGACATACTCAAGGGGACGGTTGCCGCGGTCTATGTCGTAGGGTTCTTCAAGGCTCATCCGGTCGGCGCGTTTCCCGACATGAACGAGGTGGCTCTCAGCCTGGTCGCAGGCATGGCGGCCGTCATCGGCCACGTCTTCACGGTCTTTGCCGGTTTCAAGGGCGGCAAGGGGGTCAGCACGGCCGCGGGCATGCTGATCGGCATCGCCCCGGTGAGCATGCTGATGGTGATCGGCGTGTTCCTCCTCGCCGTCTGGCTCTCCCGTTACGTGTCGCTCGGCTCCATCCTTGCGGCCCTCGCCTTTCCGCTCATCATCGCCATCCGCAAGTACATCTTCGAGCTCGGCGGCGGGCTGGACTACCACGTCAAGGCGTTCGGAGCCAGATGGTTCGTGCACGACAGCCTCGACTACCACCTGCTCATTTTCGGGCTCATCGTGGCGGCGGCGATCATCTACACCCACCGTGCCAACATCAAAAGGCTGCTTTCGGGAACCGAAAACCGACTGAACTTCCGGCGTCATGCCTGAAGAGGTGCACCAAGACATGACTATCGCCATACTCGGTGCCGGCAGCTGGGGCACCACGCTCGCGGTGCTACTGGCCGCAAAGGGCCATGAGGTGCGCCTCTGGGCGCATCGGCCCGAATTCGCCAGGTCGCTCGAAGCCGAGCGCGAGAACAAACGCTACCTGAAGGGGATCGTGTTTCCTCCCACCCTGCATGCGGTCGTCGGACTCCATGACGCCGTCAGGGATTCGGAGATGATCGTGACCGCCGTGCCCTCCCAGGCGCTGCGCGAGACGGCTGCGGCGCTTGCCGGAGTGCCTCTCGAAGGAAAGATCATCGTCAATGTAGCCAAGGGTATCGAGCTGAAGAGCGGCAAGCGCATGTCCGAAGTGCTTCTCGAGACGCTTCCCGGCCTCGCTGCGTCGCAGGTTGCCGTGCTCTACGGTCCGAGCCATGCCGAGGAGGTCGCCCACGAGCAACCGACGACCGTCGTGGCATGCTCCTCCTCCGAAGCAACCGCCCTCAGGGTGCAGGAGGCCTTCCATACGTGCACGTTCCGCGTGTACGTCAATACCGACATGGTCGGCGTCGAGATCTCCGGATCGGTCAAGAACATCATCGCCATCGCTGCCGGCGTATCTGACGGACTCGGATTCGGCGACAACGCCAAGGCGGCGATCATCACCCGGGGGCTGGCGGAGATATCCCGGCTCAGCGCGAAGCTCGGGGCCGATCCGATGACCATGTCGGGCCTGTCAGGCATCGGTGACCTCGTGGTGACCTGCCTCTCGAAATACAGCCGGAACCGGTACGTGGGGGAGCAGATCGGCAAGGGACGGAGCCTGGACGAGGTGATCGGCGAGATGAACATGATCGCCGAAGGGGTGCTCACCTCGAAGGCCGTGATCGAGCTTTCGACAAGGCTTGGCGTCGAGATGCCCATAACCCGCGCAGTCTACGAGATGCTCTTCGAGGGCAAACCCGCACAGCAGGCGATCCTTGACCTGATGAACCGGGAGCCCAAAGCCGAGAACTACTGACCGTTTTTCGGATTCCCGGCCCAGACCACCTTCCCGCTCTCCTTCTTTACCGAGGCCCATCTCCCTTTGCCCATGTCGAACTGCACGACGCTGCAGGTTTCCATCTGCCCGACCTGCTTGCCGGTAAGCCATGACGCGAACTGGCTGATCGTCGGATTGTGGCCAAAGAGCATCACGGTGCCGAGCTCTTTCGGCAATTCGCGCACGATTCCGGCCAGGGTGTCGACATCACCTTCATAGATGCCGACCTTCTGCAGAATCTGCTCCGGGGGGTAGCCGAGCCGGTCGGCGAAGATTTCAGCCGTCTGGAGGGCCCTCGTTGCGGGGCTTGAGACGATCAGTTCGGGCTTCACTCCCTTGTTGAAGAGACGTCGGGCCATTGCGGTTGATTCATGGCGACCCTGATCGGTGAGCGTCCTTTCGAAGTCAGGCAATTGTGCGTTTTCCCACCCGGCTTTCGCGTGTCGTACAAGGAAAAGGGTTTTCATTTGCGGGGGTAGATGGTTCGATATTTCAAAGACATGACGCGCCGGTACGATTCGTCGATCCTTTCAGGTGTGACCGCCCCGCCGGTGACCAGGCTCCGGATGATTCCCGTCGCCTTTTCGGCGATGTCGGGGTCATAGGTTCCGGTGTTGTTGCCGAAGATGAGGATGTCGACTCCTGCGTTGATGGCGAGGCGGATGGCGGTTTCAAGGCCATACTGCCCCGATATCGCCTTCATCTGCATGTCGTCGCTGATGACTACCCCCCTGAATCCGAGTTTCCGCCGGAGCACGCCCGTGACGACGGCTTCCGAAAGGGTTGCAGGATAAAGATCGTCGAGTCGGCGGTTGAAGACGTGGGCCGTCATGACCGGATCGTCATAGCCGTCCCGGATGAGGTTACGGTATGGTTTCAGCTCCTCTTTCGACCAGGTCGCGGAAACATCGGTGAAGCCCTTGTGCGTGTCGGTCGTCGAGCTGCCGTGGCCGGGGAAGTGCTTCAGCACCGGGATGATGCCCGATGCCCGGAACGAGTCGATGAACATGCCCGCGTGCCGGGTCACGACGCGGGGATTTCTCGAGAAGCTCCTTTCGAGCCTGCCGATGACGGGGTTGTCAGGATTGGTGTTCAGGTCGACGACGGGGGCGAGGTCCATGTTGATTTGGAGGCTCCTGAGCAGTCCGGCCGTAGTCCCGGCGGCCAGTTTCGTGCTGTCAGGGTTGTCGACGGCTCCGAGATGGGCCGCCGACTCGCTTGGAGGGAACCCCCTCGACGGCTTGAGCCGGCTTATGCGTCCGCCCTCCTGGTCGATGGCGATGAAAAGCGGGATCGAGGCCATTCCCTGGAGCTCCGAGGTCAGCCGGGCGACCTGCTCCGGCGAATCTATGTTGCGTACCGGTGAGGAGGATGGCACATCGTAGTCGAACAGCACCACTCCACCGACGCCACGGTTGCGGATGTCGGCATCGATCCCCTTCGCGCTCCGGGCGTCAAGCCCTCTGAAGCCGATCATGAGCATCTGGCCGATCTTGATCGAAAGGCTGTCCTTCGTGCACGGCGAGGCTTCTGCCGAAACGCCGTGGAGCAGGATCAGGATGAACAACAGGGCAGGGAGTGATCTTTTCATTGCTTATTCGGGTGGGCGGTCATAACGAGGCTCTCCCCTTTCATGGCGATCTCGACCGAATCGCCCTCGTCGACCTGTCCGGCAAGGATCATCTCCGAAAGCCGGTTGGTGATCTGGCGCTGCAGGACCCGTTTCAGCGGGCGAGCGCCGAAAGCCGGGTCGAATCCGATCCTTGCGAGCCACATGAGCGCCTCGTCGGTGATCTGGAGGGTGATCCTCTGACGCTGTGCGAGCGCCCTGATCCGGTCGAACTGGATGGAGACGATCTCCTTCAGGTTGTCGCGGGTCAGCGGCCGGAAGAGGATGATCTCGTCGATGCGGTTCAGGAATTCGGGGCGCACCCGCTGCTTGAGCAGCTGGAACAGTTTCTCCTGCAATCCTTCGAGCACCGATTCGGCATCACCGCCGTCGATCTTCTCCATCTCGCCCTGGATCAGCTGCGCCCCGATGTTGCTGGTCATGATGATGATGGTGTTCTTGAAGTTCACCGTGCGCCCTTTGCTGTCGGTCAGGCGGCCATCGTCGAGAATCTGCAGCAGGATATTGAACACGTCGGGATGCGCTTTCTCGATCTCGTCGAGCAGCACCACCGAGAACGGCTTCCTCCTTACGGCTTCGGTCAGTTGCCCGCCCTCCTCGTAACCGACGTAGCCGGGAGGCGCGCCCACCAGGCGGCTGACGGTATGCGACTCCATATATTCGCTCATGTCGATGCGTATCATGGCATCCTCGTCGTCGAAGAGGTATTCGGCGAGCGTCCGGGCCAGTTCGGTCTTGCCGACGCCGGTCGGGCCGAGGAAGATGAATGATCCGATGGGGCGCTTCTCGTCGCCCATGCCGGCGCGGGAGCGCTTGACGGCTTCGCTTACCGCACGTACGGCTTCATCCTGCCCGATGACCCGGTGATGCAGTTCGCCCTCGATGCCGAGGAGCTTCTGCCGCTCCGACTGGAGCATCTTGCTGACGGGGATGCCGGTCCAGCGGGAGACGATGTCCGCGATGTCGCCCGCATCGATCTCCTCCTTCATGATCAGGTCGCCCGAAGCCTGCTTGGCCTCGATCTTTCCGGCGTTCTCCTGCAGCTCCCGTTCAAGCTGGGCGATCTTGCCGTAGCGGATCTCGGCGACCTTGCCGTAGTCCCCGCTCCGTTCGTAATTCTCTGCCTGGACACGCAGCTCCTCGAGTTCCGACTTCAGCCGGCGGGAGGCCTGTATCAGCTCCTTTTCGGAATCCCACTGCGCCTTGACCGTTGTCTGCTCCTCACGGAGGCTGGCGATCTGTTTTTCGATATCCTGAAGCCGCTGCCGGGTATCTGCGGTGTTCATAGTGTGTAAGGCTTGTTGACGAACAGTGAAAACATAAATTAATGTGTAAATTAAAGGCTTGAAAAACGAATTCAAAAACCTGCCGGGATACACGCCTTCCCGGTCGTCTTGATCAACGGGAAAACGCATGCAAAAGTTCTCGATCGGCTCGCTTGACCTGCCCGGTCCCCAGGGTCTGTTCCTCATCGCCGGGCCCTGCCTTGTGGAAAGCCGGCAGATGGTCATGCAGGTGGCGGAGGAGCTTGACCGCATCCGGAGGCAAGAGGCGATCCCGGTCATTTTCAAGGGATCGTACCGCAAGGCGAACCGCTCGTCGGCCGCCTCCTTCACCGGTATCGGCGACCGTGAAGCGCTCGAAATCCTGGCCGAGGTCCGCGAGACCTTCGGCATGCCGGTGCTGACCGACGTGCACGAGACCGGTGAGGTCGAGCTGGCGGCACGCTATGTCGACGTGCTGCAGATTCCGGCGTTCCTTTGCCGGCAGACCGATCTTCTGGTGGCCGCGGCTTCGACCGGCCTTGCGGTGAACATCAAGAAAGGGCAGTTCATGGCACCGGGCGACATGGCATGGGCGGCAGAAAAGGCTGCCTCGACCGGAAACCGGAAGATCATGCTGACCGAGCGGGGCACCACCTTCGGGTACCACAACCTCGTCGTCGATTTCAGGTCGCTTCCGATCATGGGCGACTCCGGATGGCCGGTGGTGTTCGACGCCACGCACAGCGTGCAGCTTCCCGGAGCGGCTTCGGGGGTCTCAGGCGGAGATAGGAGGTTTCTGATGCCGCTTGCCCGCGCAGCCGTGGCGACCGGCATCGACGGACTCTTCTTCGAGGTCCATCCCGATCCAGCCCGGGCGATGTCCGATGCGGCCACCCAGGTGCAACTCGACGACTTCGCTCCGATGGTCACTGAACTGCTGCGGCTTCAGGCATGCGTGCAGTCGATTCATTCACGATAACAAATCCTTACCGCCTTGAGCTCCTTCCAGTTTTTCGGTATGCAGCCTTTCGAGGCTGATCCCTCTTCCCAGGTCGGTGCCGCCCTGGATATCATCAAAGCCGTTGTTTTCCCGATCGACGGAGTGCTCACCAACGGCATGATCACCCTCGACAGCGAAGGCCGGGAGCTCGCCAGCCTCTACGCCCGGGACGGAGTCGCCATCAGGGAGGCACTGCGGAGCGGTCTGCGCATCGCGGTCATTTCGGGACGGAACGCAAGCGTGTACCAGCCGTTGCTCGAGGCGGCCGGGGCCATGGACCTCTATCTGGACGGGGGTGACCGGCTTGACGCCTACGAATCGTTCAAGCTGCGCTATGGACTCAGGGACGAGGAGTGCGCCTGCATCGCCGACGACGTCGAAGACCTGGACATCCTCAGGAAGGTCGGCCTTCCGGTGACGACCATCAACGGTGTCGAGTACCTGCGCAACCGGGTCGCCTACATCTCGGTCTACGAAGGCGGGCGGGGATGCATCCGCGAGATCCTCGAGATGATTCTCGAGCACCAGGGCCGCTGGGCCTACGGCGAGAAGGCATCCTAGGGTTGAAGGGGGAAGCCCCGCTCTTCAGCCTCCCACACTCAGGAGTGATCAATCCCGACGGACATTCAACGCTTTATTTTTTCTTCAGTTGACCCGGTTTTCAACCTCTTGTCTCTAGGAGGGTTTCAACCCTCCGGACACTACCCTCCTACATGTGCTTTATTGCCCCGGTTTTCAACCTCTTGTCTCTAGGAGGGTTTCAACCCTCTGGACACTAAAACCTCCAACATATTCTTTAATTGCCCCGGGTTTCAACCTCTTGTCTCTAGGAGGGTTTCAACCTTCCGGACACTGACCTCCAACTTATTCATTAATTGCCCCGGGTTTCAACCTCTTGTCTCTAGGAGGGTTTCAACCCTCCGGACACTGACCTCCAACATATTCTTTAATTGCCCCGGGTTTCAACCCGGGGGGGGGAATAAGCAAAAAAAACCATCAGGGGGCTTCAGCCCCCGCCGTTCATCCGAACCCGGCAGGCAACCATGAAAGGCACGGACTTAAGTCTGGAAAGATAAAAAGAGGGGCCCCTGTTCCCCGGCTTGAAAGCCGGGGCAATGGAATATGGGAGAACCCCGAATGTCCGGCGGGTTAAAACCCGCCTGAATGAATCCGGTCCTGAGAGTCGGGGCAATGGAATATGGGAGAACCCCGAATGTCCGGCGGGTTAAAATCCGCCTGAATCATTCCGGTCTTGAAAGCCGGGGCAATGGAATATGGGGGAACCATGAAGTCCGGCATCCCGACGTGTCATGACACCTGAACACCGCCAGCTTTCAACCCGGGGAGAGCGCCGGGTTGAGCAGCGAGGCCGTTTCGGCCAGGGAGAGCACGCCGACCATGTTCGTGCCGTGTCCCGGTTCTATGTGCACATCTCCGAGATATTCCATTCCGTTCCCAA